>ENA-OSAI01000003-OSAI01000003.1-marine-sediment-metagenome-genome-assembly--contig:-NODE-3-length-229988-cov-607.124045_pt1 | contig 229988 bp, 244 predicted proteins | sample MGYA00237871_ERZ529316 | MGnify/ENA primary metagenome ERZ529316 (study PRJEB26369, sample SAMN03142814) | marine sediment metagenome | biome: marine; feature: borehole; material: sediment...
ATACCTCAGCATCGAGGATTTTCAGGCATTCTGGACAGAGGGATTTGGTTTTGTATGGTAGCAAATAGCTTGACATCTGGTGCTATTAATCGTAACAATACTATTTATAGATTGCTGCCAGAGCGAGTGGTCTACCTGAAAATTGGATAGGTTTAAGTAGTTATCGTTATAGTAGTTATTATAATCACTTAAGTGAGAGTATGAAGATTAAGATTGATGTTGGAGTGGGAAGAATCAGGAGAACTCTGGAGCGTACTTTATCCGGGGAGTTTGACATCTGTCAAGGTGAAGATTATGATGTTATTATTATTGATAGAAATAAATTTGAGGAGAGTGAAAAGAGATATAGAGAGCTGTGGGAGAACGCTAACGACATACTTTTCGTAATTAATTTGCAAGGCGTGATAACCGATGCGAATAGAATGGGTTTAGAAATTCTTGGATATAGTAGGGAAGATTTAGGTAATGTTAAAATAGAGGACATTGTAGACAAAGAATACCTGCCAATTGTGTTAGAAAGAATTGAAAGAATGGTCAAAACGCGCAAAGAACAGGAAAAACCACTGGAAGTCCTATGCAGGAGAAAGGACGGAAAAAGAATATGGCTTGAGGTTAGGGCGAGACCCCTTCTGAGGAAAGGTGGTGTGGTGGTAATTCATGGCATTGCAAGAGACATAACTCTTAGAAAAGAACTGGAGGAGAGATTGAGGGAATCTGAGGAGATGTTTAGAGTGCTGGCAGAGAAATCTCTCGTAGGCATTTACCTGATACAGGATGGGGTTTTTCAGTACATCAATCCTAAAATGGCGGAACTTTGGGGTTATAAAGTTGAAGAGATTATCGGAAAACCACCAATGGATTTTGTCCATCCAGAAGATAGGAAAACTGTTGAAAGAAACATAAAACTGAGGATAGAGGGAAAGGTGGACTCGGTGAACTATCACGTGAGGATTGTAAGGAAGGACGGTGAGATAAGGATTAACGAAGTATACGGCTCGAGAACAATTTTTAAGGGAAAACCGGCCATTATAGGGACCCTTGTAGATGTGACCGAGAGAGTAAAGATGCAACAAGAGATAGAGAAGCTTAACAAAACCCTTCGAGTCATAAATGAGATAAACGAAATAATAGCGAGGGAAAAAGACGTGGAGGCTTTACTTGTTAAGGCAGCAGAAAGGTTATCTGAGCTATACGAACTTGCTGCAATATGCTATAACGGGAAGGTTATTTGTAAAACTTCAGGTCGCGATGGAGTCACTGAACCGGCTGTAAAGCCTAAAAATTTTGTTGTATTTCCATTAAAACATAATGGAGAAGTCTTTGGGGAAATTTCAGTTGCTTCAAGTGAGAGTTTCCTTGATGAAGAAAAGAAAATGCTCGAAGCTCTCGCCGAGGATATAGCCTTTGCTTTAAACGCCATAAAAGTCGAAAGAGATAAATTAATGGCGTTTAAACAGATTGAGAAGAATATAGAGCAATTTGCAATTCTCGTTGACCAAATTCGTAATCCTCTCGCAGCTATCTCACTGACTGCAGAACTTGAAGCGAATGAAAAGGTTAGAGAGAAAATTTTGAAACAGGTGGCGAAGATTAACGAGCTTATCAGGAGCCTTGACGAAGGATGGCTTGAGTCAGAGAGAATGAGGGATTACCTGAGGAGAGTGATGAATAATCCAAAAAATTAAATCACCCAAGACAAAGTTAGATTGTGGAAAAAGTGCTCCAACTCGTCAGAAGGGGAGAGGGAGAAAACGTTGAATTTAAGGAGTTTTTGACATCCTACCACCTCAGGGAGGGTAGGTTTAGGCAGCTTGCCTGCCAGATGAACCACAGGATCATAATGGGAAAGGGAAAGGCTATTTATGTCGTTGGTGTTTCCGACTCAGGGCAGATAAGAGGGATTGAGGAGGAGAAATTTAAGGAAACAATTGATGTTCTCAAAAGACTTGCTGAAGAAGTGGAGGCTGAAATAAGCTCGGTTGAGAGATACAGCGTAAATGGAGGAGTTGTTGGTGTAGTTGAGATTAGAAAAGCCAATGCAAAGGAGCACATCCTCGTTGGAACTGCTGGACATGTTGATCACGGAAAGTCCACGCTTGTCGGCTGCCTCATCACGGGAAAGCCGGATGATGGAGATGGGGCGACGAGGGTCTATCTCGACGTTCTCAAGCATGAGATCGAAAGAGGGTTGAGCGCTGAAATCAACTTTGCTGTATTTGGATACAAAAATGGAAACGTGATGAGGCTGAAAAATCCCATGAACAAAGGAGAGAAGGCGCTTGTTGTTGAAAACGCTGATAAACTCGTCAGCTTCGTTGATACAGTTGGTCATGAGCCATGGTTGAGGACGACCATAAGGGGTTTGCTGGGTCAGAAAATAGACTATGGACTGCTCGTTGTTGCTGCAGACGATGGAGTTATGAGGACAACGAAGGAACACCTCGGAATAATGCTCGCAATGGATTTGCCAGTTATAGTTGCCATAACCAAAGCAGATATGGTCAGCGCGGAGGGACTTGAGGAGGTTGTTCAGGAGGTCTCGTCAACTCTAAGAATGGTTGGAAGGGTTCCGATGCTCGTTAAAAGTGAGAATGATGCGAAAAAAGCCTCTGAACTTCTGGCGGAGAACAGGCTTGTGGTCCCAATAATTGTTACTTCAGCAATTACCCTTGAGGGTTACGACATTCTTGAGAAGATGTTTTTACACCTTCCCAAGCGCTACACGGCAGAAAGGGACTTTTTGATGTATATAGACAAGATTTACAGGGTTACGGGTGTTGGAACTGTTGTGAGTGGGAGTGTAAAGAGTGGAGAGCTTAGAGAGGGGGAGGAAGTATACATAGGACCATTTGAGAATGGAGGATTTCGGAAGGTCAAGGTTCAGAGCATTGAGATGCATCATTACAGGATAGATAGGGCAAAGAGCGGAGACATAATTGGTGCAGCGCTGAAGGGCGTAAGATACGATGAACTCAGACGGGGAATGGTGCTTAGCAGAAATGAGCTCAATGCTGTGTGGGAGTTTGAGGCCGATGTTTACGTCTTTACACACCCAACACTTATCAGCGTCGGCTACGAGCCGGTAATGCATGTCGAGACGATTTCTGAAACTGTTACATTTGTGGAAATGGACAGGGAGTATCTGAAGTCAGGTGATAGAGGAAAGGTAAGGATGAAGTTCAAATACCATCCGCAGTATGTTTATGAAGGACAGAAGTTCATTTTCCGCGAGGGAAGAAGCAAGGGGATGGGAGAGATAACAAAAATTTTCGTTTAAAGGCTGTAAACAACATTTGCATAGATGTATAGGAACAGGAAGAGAGCCAGTATTATGAAGACTACCGATGTTATAATCCCTACGATCATTGAAAGGACCTCATGAACGTTTCTCGTTCTGTTCAGGGTGAATGCGGACAGCGTAGCTGCGAAAGCTGTGGCGAGGATTACGCCATACTCCATTGCTGCAATACCGATGTAAAACTGCTTTGTGATTGCTGACACAATCCCGATCACAATTCCAGCTAAGATCAGAAGGCTGTGCGGAATAAGAACGACAACCATTAGATTTCTGAAGAGACTTTTTGCGGGATAGTCTCCGGAACCAAGAAAAATGCCTGCCAGTGTGAGAACTACAAACATCATGAGCAGTGTGACAAGGTTGTATGTAAAGATGGCGGGAAAGGCAACGATCCAGTAGGCGGCTGGGTTTCCGATGTAGGTGCCGTAAAGATAATTCAGTGAGAAAAAGGCGGCGCAGAAGACAAGATAAAATGCTGCTCTAACTTTGCTTGGATTGCTGTCAAGTATCTGAATGGCTCTGGCAGGGTTGGAGAAAACACTTTTTATTATCTGAATCTCAGTCTGAATCCTCATCATATCACCCCCAATGGTTCGAAGACGCTCGTCCAGAAGAGGAGGAGCAGATACAATGAGAGCATAAAGAATAGAGACCTTCTGTAAAAATCCGCCCTACATGATTTTCTTAAGGTGTGGGGTGTCAGGGAGATGGGCAGTAGCAATCCAAAAATGACCAGTCCAGCCATGTGAACGTAGTAGTTGGAGAACAGGCCGAATGGGAAGACTAAAAGCTGTGGCAGGAAGAAACCATCCGACACAGAGCTGAATGTATCACCAAAGCTTGCCTGATTTCCGAAGGCTCTGAGCAGGAGGTATATTGATGTCGAGAGATATGCCCAGAGCAGAAGGTAGAGAAGTGTGCCAGTAAATAGAAATCCGGATTCTGATAGGGTAACATCTCCAAAAAGTCTGTAAAGTAATTTAAGCATATACCATTCAGTCCTTCCGCCATTAATCAGAAAGCTACCAGAAACCAGCAGACCTGATGTGAAAACAGTTGCCAATGCTCTGAGTCCTTGTGTATCAGGCATATCCTATCACCTCTGCCAAGCTTCTCCCCTGAGCATCAGCGGGCATCTTCCACCCCATGAGGTCGCATATTGTAGGAGCTACATCAACTATTGAGACTCTCTCACTCGACGATCCGGGTTGTATTCCTGGACCAATGAAGATCATAGGAACATGTATTTCGTTACTCGAATTCCCACCGTGGTCACCGGGAACAGAAACTTCGCTCCTGATCCTTCTGAGAGGTATTTTGGCGTCAGTTGAAGTCAATCCCCAGAAGCCCGCGACCCAACCCTCCTGCAGAATAACGAGAACATCTCCTGCCCACCCGTTCTTGGGCAGACTATATCTGTGATAATCTTCCACTGGCAGCGCCTCCTTGACGATACCCTTTGCCTTCAAACCATTCAAAAGCTCAACAACCTCCCCCCTCTTCTCAGGTTCACGGAGATACAAAAAGGCAGAGCTACCTTCAAGGAGAATTTCAGCTTCATAACCATTCTTTTTCAGAAATTCAGCCATGTTGAACACGTTGTAAATGTTATGCTGACCATGATCGGATGTTATGACGAAAAGAGTTGAGGAGAGCTTACCTTCATTTTCCAGCTTTTTGAAAAGCAGTGCAAGCATCGAATCGAGGTCGAGAAGATGAGGAGCGAATTTCGGAGAGTCGGGACCATATATGTGCTCAAGAACATCCGTTGAAGCGAGGTTCAGCATCATGAAGTCAGGATCATCTCTCTTAATGACCTGATAGGCTGCTGGAATGCACCAAGAATCCCTAACGTCACTGCCCAATGACTGCCTGTGTATTTCGGGAATTCCGACCACATTCCTGTATTCGACAGGTGTGATGGGAATTCCCGATCTATAGCCCGTTAGAACGATATCTGCAATAAGCCCCCCATCTCTGCTGAAGGCTATGTTTGATGGCACTCTCCACTTTCCCGTTACGAAGGCAACCTTTATCCCATCATCCTGCTTTTTCACCGATTCAACCATCGTTTCAGCCTGAATATGTCGCGGACTGTGCATCACGAACTGATAAAAGTCCTCCTCACGGATGTATATCGCATTACCTGATACACCTGTTTTCTCAGGGTAAGCTCCTGTTATGATGGAAACGTGAGCGGCTACCGTGTTTGAAGTCATGATGGTCTCAGCGTTCGTGAAGCTGAAACCAAAATTTTCCACAATTTTTCTCAAATGCGGCATTCTGTACACGTACTCATATCTCGAGCCATCGAGAATCATTAAAATGACTCTCTCAATTTCTTCAGCGTTACCAAATCCACGAGTTGCTCCGGATTTTGATAGGAAAGGAAATCCAAGTGTTGCAAGAGCTGTTGATGCCGCCACAGTCAGAAACTTTCTCCTTGAGACTAGCATGTAATATTCTAATAAAATCGTTATACTTAACTTTTTAGTCATGTAGAGATATATTTTTATAAATTAACCTCAAAATGGTTACATGGAAGAAGGCATAACGAGGATTGGAGTTAGCTTACCCAAGAACCTTCTCGATGAATTTGATAGGATAATATCTACGAGAGGTTACTCTTCGAGAAGTGAAGCAATAAGAGATGCGATAAGAAACTACATTTCGGAGTATAGGTGGCTTGAGAGTGAGAGGGGAGAGGTTGTAGGGGTGATGGTTGTTGTTTACGACCACAACGTGAAGGGTGTGAGTGACGTAATAATTGACCTTCAGCACGACTACAATGATGTTGTTACGTCCAGCACACACATACATCTCAACAAAGATCAGTGTCTCGAACTGATCCTCGTTAAGGGAAGGATGGACAAGATAAGAGGTCTGGTTGACAAACTATCTGCGACAAGAGGCGTTCTGAATGTCAAGTTAATTACGGCAGTGAAGAAATTTGAAGACTAAGCCATACCTTCGTAAACCGCAATTCCTCTGCAGATAAGGAAGATGGCGGCATATTCTGGAAGCTTAATCCTTCCCGGATAAATTTTCGTATTCATATCTCCGATTTTGAGATTAATTCTTTTGTTGACCCTCAACACAACCTCTTCATCTCCGAAGGCAACGGCATCCTTCAGAGGATTAAATTCATCTATATCCCATACTTCTGTCACTCTCAATCCCGTTTTTCCGTGCAGACTACCGGGCAACCTTATCAGTCTTTTCACGTCAGCAGTCACGGGAGCATCAATATGAATTCTCAAAACCCTCTCTGCCTCTTCTCTGAACTTTTCAATTGCTTTTACAGCCTTTTTAGTAAGTCTATCTCTCCTAAACTCTTTCGGTTTAATTTTAAGCTTTCTTGAGAGAGCCTCGTCCTCATCAAGTTTCCTTCTCATGTAATTTACAACCCTCCTTGCAGCGTTTGATTCCAGCAACCTTCCATCCTCGACAATTTTCGGCGAATTAAGTGTTAGATAATCAACTATCTCTCTTCTCTCCCCGCTACCCAAGCCCAGAAATTCATCGTCGTGTATATGAACGTGATAACCTCTCCCGCCGGAGAAGTATATGTTCATGTCTCTGATGCCAAAATCAGACCTTAAGACGGCAACAAGCTTCTTAACTTCTCTTTTGGACAGTTCCAGTGCTTTATCCAAGGATTGGGTTTTAACCGGTAGATGGTCTGCATCTATGTCGAAGATTAAGTCAGCACCTATCCAGCCCTTATCCTCCATTTTAGCTTCATCAGGCTTTTCGTAGTAGGCAGAGGAGAAGTAGATGTGTGCAGGTACTTTTGAAAGCACATAAGTTTTGAAATCTTCATAGGATTTGAAGGAGATGTGCCTAAGCATCACGAAATCCGGAAGAAGTTCTAAAGGGACGAAGGCAAACTCCCTGTTTTTATATCTGGTTGGTAATGCTAAGTCATTTCTCGAATAGTACTCCTCAAACTTTTTTTCGAGGTATAGTTTCGTGAGGTTCATGTCACGCCCTGAGTATCTGCAACACAACTTTCCTTGTTCTGCGCCTCGTGTCGAAATTTATCACCACTATTTGTTGCCATCTGCCGAGTAGAAGTTCCCCATCCTTGAATGGCACAAGCAGGGAGGGACCAATTATGCTTGCCCTCACATGTCCCGAACCGTTATCGTCTCCCCACGCCTTGTGATGCTCATAATCTTCCTGATAAGGGGCTATTTTCTCCATAATTCTCGGTAAATCCTTTTTCAGCCCCGGTTCGTATTCGATCGTTGTAATTGCACCCGTAGAACCAATATTAAAGACCAAAACAGCACCCTCATCAACCCCGCTCTGTCTGGCAAACTCCCTGACTTCTCCCGTTATGTCAGCCATATCTCCAAACCCATCAAGCTCAACTTCAACAAACTTAATCATCCCACCCCCCTCCTGAAAAGGTAAAAGGGCAGACCCCTGTAGTTCACAAGCTCTCCATCAAAGTAATCTCCATAAAGTGGTTTGATTATACAATCCGCCTCAACTGCCATTGAGACTCTAAGAATGTATTTCACTAACTCAGGCGGAGGTCTGATGGAGTACACGAGCTTTACACCCCCGTAAATTTCCAGTTTTGGATGTCTGATATCATCAACGTGAAACTCAATGCCCTTTGGAACTCTCCTTTTCACAACATCTGTAGCAACGACCGATAAGCCGTTGGATGCCAACTCTTCTGCAACCGCAGTAAAATTGCCTATTCCAACCTCTAAAACCTTTCCACTGTAGTTTCTGGATATGAACTCGGCTAACCTCAGCATGAATATTTTATATACACAAAAAGACAATTAAATTTTGTGCAGAGCGTGGTGATTAGGGAGTACACCAACCGTGATTTCAAGGAGATACTGGAGATAGATAAGGAAGCCTTCTCGTCAAGAAATCCAGCCTATGATGTCTATGTTTACATCACCTATGGTAGTGACCTGCTCGTTGCCGATATTGGCAGTAAAATAGCGGGTTACATTGTAACAATGGATATTGACGATGTGACGAGCAAAATCATAGCCTTTGCCGTCAGGAAAGAGTTCAGGGGAATGGGAATAGGAAAGATGCTGCTTAAAAGTGCAATTGACAGGCTTGTGGGTAGGGGAAAAAGAAAGATTATGCTCGAGGTGAGAGTTTCAAACATCCCTGCCCAGCAGTTGTATAAAAAATTTGGATTTGTGATTGTGGAGGTTATACCCGGCTACTACAGCGATGGAGAAGACGCTTATCTCATGGTTCGCACAATTCGGGAACAATAGATTCGATGAGCATCCTCAAATTCTCGTTTTCAATTAGATCGTCTGGACTGCGCTCTCTAAAAACCTCAGAAATGCCCTTACAAAGAAGCAGTATGGCTTTTTTATGATCCGACTTGCTTCTGTGGATATGCACTGGCTGAACGCCGAGTTCGTCATAACTCCTGAAATGGCCGTTGGCAATGCCTGCATTCTCGAAAAGCCTTTTAATGTGGAAGAGTGTCATGTGCAGAAGAACGATTTCCTCTTTGTGCATGGGGCATCACTCCCTGAAATTTGTAATCGCAATCATTTAAAAAACTTTCTGGTGTAAAAAGTGCTAACAAAGCTTTTATAATGTTTTATTCTTTGAATTTTTCAATCTGGGAATTTATTTGTTATAATTAAAAAAAATTAAATATTATCCACCGGAAATCACTCTGACAACCTTTACCTCCCCACCTTCCGCAACCTCGTCGGTGGGCACAGGAAGCCCATCTTTTACAATTACAACGGTTTCAGGGTTTATTCCGAGTGATTCGAGGATTTCGGAATATTTCTGACCATTGACCTCCAGAATCTCCTCTTTTTTATCGAACCCAACGAAAACAATTTTGAGCTTCATTCTTCGGGAAGAACTTCTCTTGCTATTTCCTTAATACTTCCTGTTCTGACATTCTTTATCTCTGTAACCTTGCTCTCAAGCAACTTTTCATCCTTGCTCGAAAGTTTTCTCGTACCCTTTCTTCTGAACTTTCTCCAGTTGAATCGTCTCATCGGATCACCCAATCTATAATAGTGTAATCTGAAATAGAAATAGTTTTTGATTGTCAATACCTTGATACCACTTCTGTCAAATATAAGGAGCATTGAGCTGCTGCTCCGCTATATCGCCAAATATCGGCAGCTTGAAGTAATCACCTCTAAACGCCTTGATTATGCAGAAAGCCCATATTATGAAGCTGAAACCAAAAATTAGCCTTGAAAGGATCAATCCACCGGGTAGAATCGGTAAAATAATTTCAAGTGCCGTAATTGTTGAGAATGTGAGTATAGACTGCATGGCATGAAATCTGACGAAGGGGCTCCTGTCAAAGAGAAGAAATATCACTCCCGTGACAAAGCCAAGGGTGTAGCACATAGCTCCTCTAATATTTTCGCCGAATACTTCCATGAATATCACTTTTACCTCACTGTTTTTGAAGTTGTCTGCCAATAATTTCGTCCAGAATCTTTAAAAACTCCTTTTCCTTTCCTTCAGGTATCGTAGCTCCGGCAGCAACGCTGTGCCCTCCTCCAGCTCCACCCACCGCCTCTGCAGCCCTCCTCAGCGCTTTGGCAAGGTGAATTCCTCTCTCAACGAGCCTGTAGGTCGCTCTCGCAGAAACCTTTATGCCCTTATCACTTTCGGCGAAAGCCACAATCGGCTTATCCCTGTCTCCTTTGTGGAAGCACATCCCCGCGACAATGCCAACGATTGTGTCTGGAATGTTACTTCCCGCATGGAAGAATCTCAGATACCGCATCTCCTCGATCCCATTCTCGTCCACGAACTTTATTCCATTGGATAGATTTCTCCTGTGATTCTGGAGTAACGTCCTCGCCCTCCTGTATGCACTCTCATCCCCCAGACAAACACCCAGTCCGACATCAGCTTCACCGTATCTTGCAGTTGCATTCAGGAGGGTTGAAAACTCCATGGCATCCCTCTTCTCCGTTCCCTCAGGTTCCTGAAGAAGGATGTAGCTCTCTCCAACGATTCTGAGAATGCTCGTGTAGGGCAGTTTGTATTCCATTGCAAGGTTGACGATTGCTGACACTATCCTTTTTCTTTCTTCCATGCCCAAATCTATCCATCTCATCCACGGCTCGACTTCGAGATTTGACAGGAACTCAAGTACTCCTCTCTCGTTCCCTGTCAGACCCGGTATAAAGGGATCGGAGTTGTATTCCAGCATTTTTGCCACAGGCCTCGTCTGCTTGCCGAAAAATCTCAAATCCCTGACAATGTCAAGGTCTCCAAGCATCATTCCCTCCTTTGCGATTGATCTGTTTATCCCCTGAAGCTTACCCCATCTCGAATCCTGCAAGTCTCCCACAGCACCGACAATCGCGAGGGGTAGTAGATTATTGCCCCCGTTAACGTAATCCAGCAGATTTTCGCTCCTCCTCAAAAACTTTGACACCAGATACGTCGCTCCTGAACCGCTTAACTCAACCGTGCCATCATATCCAAAATCGTGCGGATTCAACTGCATTGGATGAGAGCGTTGAGGAACATGGTGATCGGTTATAACGAATTCAATATCATCCAGAAACTCAAGCTGCCCGCTGCCGAGGTCTGTGAACCAGACAAACACATTTTCGTCTTTGATTTTTTCAATCTCGGCATCATCAAGCTGCTTCACGAATTTCAGTCTGTTCTCAATGCCCAGTCTTTCAAGAGAGATGTGGGCTATCGCACCTGAGGTTATGCCATCAGCATCAATGTGGGTGACGATTAAAACCTCTTCCTGAGACGCTATTTTTGCAGCAATCGCAGACGCTCTGTTCAGCATCTCTTTCACATCAAGAACTCCGAAGGAAAAAACTTAAACTTTTCCGCTCCATTTCCTGTGTGAGAAGTGCATTTGTGTTTTTGGAAGCATCAGTGGAGCTCGTGCCTGAGGAGATACAGAAACATCCCGCAGTTGTGGCAGATGCAAAGAGGAGAGGAAAAAAGCCGAGTAATATTCTGCTCGACGATTCAAAGCATCACTCAGCAATGAAAGGCTTAAAATTCAGGGAAAAGCGAGGAAGGCCAGACATAATCCATCAGTGCCTTTTGCTGTTGCTCGACTCGCCAGTGAGCAGAGAACTCGAAGTATATGTTCATACCGTGAATGGGGTGATCATCAGGGTAAATCCTGAAACGAGACTACCGAGGAACTACAATCGTTTTGTCGGCTTGCTGGAAGACCTATTCGTGAGAAGGAGGATAACTGCACAAAGCAAAACTCTTCTTGAAATAACTGATCTCGAACTGGGTGAGATTGTGAAAGGAAAGAAGGTGATACTGCTCAGTGAGAAGGGGGACAGGAGAGACCTGAAAGAACTAATGGATGAGGAGTTTGCAGTATGCATCGGAGCATTTCCGCACGGAGACATCTTCGAGTCCACGTTAGAGGCTCTTAATAACCCTTTTACCGTAAGTCTTGGGCCAAAGTCCTACACAAGCCTTTATGTTACGAGCAAAGTTCTGTGTGAGTATGAGAGAGTTCGATATGCTGAAAATTGTTGAGGAATTTTTTGGCGATGAAGATGTTGAGGTTTCTGCAGGTAGGCATGATGCCTCTTACGTCAGAATTGGGGATAGGCTCATCGTATTGAGCTGTGATACTGTCAATGAAAAGAGCGACTTTCCACCTTCCATGCTTCCCGAAGAAATGGGGCATATGGCAGTTGCAGTAACCCTTTCAGACCTTGCTGCCTGTGGTGCAAAGCCTCTATACTTCTTAAGCTCGATATCCCTCAAAAGGGCAGATTATGAGTTATTCACAAAACTGCTCAGAGGTATTAAAAGACTCGCATCGAAGTTTGGTGTGAAGGTTGTGGGTGGAGACATAGATTTTTCTGACATCCTTACAATTGTCGGTTTTGCAGTTGGAGAAGCTGATAGGGTGGTAACGAGGAGGGGAGCTAAGCCCGGAGATAATGTCTATGTCACAAATCCACCGGGTAAGGCTGAGGTTTGTCTCGAAATGCTGAGGAGGGGGGCAAAGAGGAAGGAGCTACCCTACCCAGAAAGTCTGTATACTCCTGAGCCAAGGATAGAGGAGGGTAGGAGAATTGCAAGATACTGCAGCGCGATGACAGACATAAGCGACAGCCTCGCCATCTCATCCCATCTGATCGCCAGAAGCAGCGGGGTAAGAATTGTTCTTGACAGTATACCGCTGAAGCACCTTGAGGGATACGCTGAAGACCCTCTTGAGGTTGCCCTTTACGGTGGTGGAGATTTTGAGCTGCTGTTTACGGCAGAGAAAAGTGATGATGGAATAAGAATCGGTAGGGTGGAGGATGGAGAGGGAGTTTTCTTGGAGGCGAACGGTAAGTTAGAAGAGGTTGAGTTCAGGGGCTACTCCCATTTTTGAAAAATTAGTAGAGGATGAAAGTTAGGATGAGAGCGTAGAAAATTGCTGCAGGCAGCGTCAGAGTTATGCAGTCCGAAGACATCCCTTCCTACCTCATACAGACTACCAGTTAAAAATGGGCAAAAATGTAAAAATAAAGGATAAGAAAAAATTAAAGTTTAATATTTTCTTTGATGTATTCGGCAGTTAAATCCTTAACATCAACTTTTTCACATGGGAATTCTCTGCCAAGCCATTTCTCGTAGAAGGTTACAATGTCGGGTAGAAACTCGAATACTGGTGGGTAGCCCGGAGGAACAGCTTCGACTGCAAGGAGCTTACCACATCCCGGACAGAGAAACTCTCTGATCTCTGTCCATTCTGGGTCTGAGTGCATGAAGGGGGGATATAGTTCCTCTATTTCTTCCTGTGTCCTTCTTACTCTGACCTTGGAAAACACCTTCCAGTTAATTCTGAAATCTCCGAACTCGTATCCACAGGCTGCTTTTACAATTGCTTTTCCCTCTTTGCAGACTATGAAAAGGTGCTTAGAAAGAGGTAAAATTATCCTTTCATCCCAAGAAACTTTTCTCTGAAAGTACTCTATCACTGCATCAAAACTGATCTCCGGGCTTTTCTCAGAAGCAATGAGCCTGAAAATCTCGTCCTCACTCGCTTTATTCTCAAGCAGCCTCTCAAGCTCTTTGATTTTTGCCTCAACAACCTCTTCAGTCATTTTGCCACCTCCAACCAGAAGACTCTCCTGCTATCCAGCTTCGTTGTAAAGCCCGGTGGGACTAAGTATGTTGAAGCCGGAGATTCTACTACGGCTGGTCCATCTATCCTATTTCCGGCTCTTAACATCCCCATTTCGAATGTTGGCGCTGTATACCATTTTCCTTTCCAGTATATCTCTCTTTCACCCTTAAACGCTTCCGATGGTGGCTCTTTGGCAACCTCTTTTTCTTCGATCGGTTCGGGTTTCGGCAGCTTTATGAAACCTGTCAGCACCGCCCTCGTGATAGTGTATCCAAACTCTCTGCTTCTTGCAGATGTGGCGTAAACATTACCAAACAACTCATCAAACCTATCGCACAGGTCTTTTACGAGCTCATCTGTGACCTCCAAGCTTGGAGATTCAACCTCGATATCATCCAACATCCCTGCGTAAAGCATCCTAACAGCACCCTTCCACGTTATATCGCCGCTTAATCCACTTCTTATGAACTCATCTTCCACGTAGCTCTTCAACTCTTTCCATGCGTTAGAGAGAACATTTACTGCGTTCTGGTAAAGCAGATTTCTGATACCCTCTATTTCATCAATACTTTTGATTTTTACACCGAGCAATTCTGCAACACCTTTAACTATACTCTCTGCAATTCCCTGAGGTAAAACGCCCGGTAGTGGTGGTATGTAAGCTTCAAGAGATTTCTCAGCCCTCACTCCAATGTCCGGTAAGGTAGCTCCCCAAGCAGAAAAGGCAGGGGCAATTTCAGGAACCATTACACCAGCAAATTTCAACCCCTCTATGTAGGAGGCGACCATGCTCGCCCCTCCACCGCCATAGGAAACAAGATGGAAGTTTTCAGGAGAGAATCCCAGACTTCTGGCAATTGATTCCAGATGCAGGCGCATGTGGTCGGCAACCATTAAGTAAGCTCCCCATGCTGCCTCAAACGGATCCATGTTGAGTTCGTCTGCTATCTGTCTCTTGAATTCCTTTTCAGCATATTTTTTATCCAATTTAACATCTCCACCGAGGAAATAGTCGGGGTTGAGATAGCCGAGAATTAGCATAACATCGTTAATGGTTACAGTTTCAACCCCACCTTCTCTCCAGCATACGCCTATCCTGTATCCTGCACTTTCCGGACCAATCTTTACGCTTTTGGTCAGTGGGTCAACCCTCAAATAGCTGCCAGTTCCAGCTCCAATTGACTCTATCTGTATGGAAGGGACTGCAGCCTCAAATCTTTCGACAATCGTGAATGGTGCTATAGTTGGCTGTCCCGCTATTATTGTTGTAACATCAAAGCTTGTTCCGCCTACATCCGTCCCAATAACGTAATCGAAACCGTAAAGATCGGCAAGAAACTTCGTTCCCACTGCCCCTCCAGCAGGCCCTGAATTGACGGTATGGACTATTCTCTCGAAGGTAGGTGGAACAACGGTGCCGTAGTTTGTGAAGATGTAAAGAGGTGCTCCACAGCCTCTCTTCCTGAATTCGTTCTCAAGTGCTGTCAACTGCTCTCTCGAAGGTTCTGCTGCATAAACCTGAATCACGACTGCATTTAGCCTTCTTAACTCACCGAGGATCGGAGCGATACGATGGGAGAGGAAAACTGGCACCTTTTCGTTCGAAACATTTTTGATTATCTCCTCAGCTTTGAGTTCATGAGCAGGGTTTGCCCACGAATTCAGGAACATTACGATAATGGCTTTCGCACCCCTCTCCAACAGCTTTCTTGCAGCATCCTCAACCTCTTCTTCGTAGAGAGGCACCATCTCAACGCCGGTTATCAGGACTCTCTCCCTAACTCCTGCAATCATATTTCTCGACACCAGAGGTTTTGGATGGAAATGGGAAACCGCATGCAGTCTCTCCGCGTAGCTCAATACATTCCATGCCTGTCTTGACCTACCCATCTTGAGCGTGTCCTCAAAACCAGCCGTTGTGATTATTCCGAGTGGTTGAAGACCCTTTCTTTCCAGAATTCTGTTCAACATTATCGTGCCGGTGTAGATCACCGTCCTCAAATCTTTGACAGCTTCCTCTACACTCAAACCCCATTTTTTGGCAGCATCGCTGACTGAGTTAAGGATTCCTTCAGCCTCGAAGTATGGGGTAGTCTGAGCCTTTCCAACAACAAATTTCCCCTCTTCACTAACCAGAACTGTATCGCTCATCGTTCCCCCTGTATCTATGCCAAGAATGACCGGTTTCATGATCTCACCTCCTCTCTTCCAGATAAACATGTCTGACCTTTTCGATGTCGTAGCCAGCCTCCTTCAGAAAGCTTCTGTAGCCATCTACGAGTTTTCTGTGTTTCTGCAACACCTTTTCGAAGTATTCGTCAAGTTCGTCGGCTTCTGGGATAAAATCTTCTGGTATCTGCCAGAATTCTGTAAATTCTTTCCACCATCTTGGTGACACTTCTTTCTGCTCCTGATACATTCTCGCTACAGGTCTTGTGAATTGTGAACCCAGAATGATCTCCCTCTCCTCTCTGTAAAACTCGGCAAAATTCAAAGCCCTCTCCAGCCTCTCTTTCTTAATCTTTTCCCTTAGCTTTTCTGATTCATTCTTGTCAACCCTCCATACTCCCAGTTTCTCGTCATAGCTTGCCTTGACCCCATACACTCTCTCCATGATTTCAGGAGTGTATACACCCTCGTTTAGGTCATCCTCACACAGTTCAAGGGGTCTGTCGAGCGGATCACCATAGCCCGGTCCCCCGTTCTGTTTGAAATAGTAAATATCTCCCTCAGCCAGCATTCTTGGAAAGTGCGTTGACCAATCGAGTCTTTCGATATACTTGCAGTAATCTCTAAGGTGTTCCTCAAATTCTGGCTTCATTGGATCGTCAGATAGCGGGTAGGGTGCCTTATCTCTGGTTAGTTGCTCAAAGTTAACACCCCTCGCAAGTAAAGTGTAGGCGGTTGCTGATGGGTACCCTCCATACAATCCGGTTCCGGTAAATGCTTTCCCCATGTTCAGATTCTGGATAACATTCTCATCGCTACCAAAGAAAACAGCTACATGTGCATATCCGCTTCCTCCACGCCTCTCGCCGTAGCCTGCGGTATTCGATCTTATCTTTCTTGCAAGATATATGAACCCTGCCTGAATTCTCTCCCATTCCTCCACATCTCCAATATCAGCTTCGGGATTCCACATCGCATAGCCATAATCAAGCCCATCTCTCACAGCATTTGCACCCAATCCCTGGCCAGCTATCTCAAATGTCGAAATTGGGTAGTAGATTCCTGGTGGGTGGCCAGTTTTTCCGTTTGTAACGCCTCCTCCCTGCACGGGATCGGCAGTCATTCCATACCCACTCGCCCCCTCTTCAACAATACCTCTGGAGAACGCTCCCATCGCCACAGTTCTATACAAAGCCTGCATTTGTGGGATGAGGAAGTACCACGGAACCTGTCTGGAAAGATAAGGGTTCGGATCGCCTACCCAGCATTTTTCCGGCAATTTAAGCTTGACGGCTTTGACAAATCCTTCGTTAACGGTTTCACTGTAGCCTATGATCTGAGTCATAACAACCCAGAAACCACCCATAAAAGGTGATATGGCACCATTCCACGGCCATGGACCAGTTCCAGCACTACCTTCGAGGTCAACAACCCATTCACCCTTCTCCGTTATGGTTATCTCCATTGGTAGGGGATGAATCCAGTCATCCTTAGCATGTGGCTGCCACGCTTCGGTGATGTAAGGAGTTTCAGAGAAGCTAACAGTTCTGTATCTTCCGGGAACGAGCCTCTCCATTGTTCTCGCAAGGTAGTCTTCTCTGGATTTCTCTATGATTTCCCTGATCAACTTCAGATAGTAGTCGAGTCCATTTTTCTCTATGAACTGGATGAGTCCCCTCTTTGCCATCTCATTCCCTGCAAGACGGGCTTTTTCATCGAGATCATAGTAGAGTGGTGTCCTGACGCCCCTTCTTGACCTCTCGTAGTAGTGGGGGAAGACCTTACCATCTCTCATCACCAGTTCGCATTCCATGTAAAGCCCATCCTCGAATCTGGCACTGCTCGTGCATATATCATGTCCTGGAGTGTTTGCTCCGATGTCAACCTGATGCGTAACCGACCCGATCCAGCCCACAAGAGTGCCATCGTAGAAAACTGGGGTAATGGTGTGAACGTCTGTCGTGTGAACGTTGCCCAAAGCCGGATCATTGCCAATGAAGACATCGCCATCCTTTATTCCGGGGTTCTCTTCGTAACCACGACGAATCATCCACTTTATCTCTTCACTCATTGTATGCACGTGGACGATAATACCTGTCGAGAGAACTATTGAGTCGCCTTCGGGTGTGTATAACACCCAACATGTTTCCCCAATGCTTCTCGTTATTGGAGACGCTGCAATGCGTGTTGCAGACTCTCTGGCGATAACCATGAGTGATCTTAGATACGCTCTGTCTCTTTCCCACCTCAGAGGGTCTCTCTCATACAGTTCAAGTCTTTCAATCCCCCAGTAACGTCCTGTCTCTCTGTAAAGCCTCTCAGACTCTTCCAAAATCTCTAACAGGGTTTTTCCGTCAGGTCCTATTCCCATGATTATTTATTATCATGAGCAAGTACTTCTCATTTGTGAGCGGATATGCTCAATCGCAAGAAGGCTTTTCTACTTTCAGGTTAGAGTAATCAATGTGCGGTGCATTGAGTGCAGGGGCAGAATGTTCTGCTCCCGCCGAACCTGTCCAATGCTGCCGGCATTCAGACCATCAGTTCAAGTAGAGAAGAACGTCTTTGGATCATCTCCTCCCTCATTTTTCGTGGGCAGATACGGCTATCCCAAGGTAAGGGTATGCCCTGCATTACCACCTATAACGGGAGATACGACCATTTACGATAGGCCAGAGATGTGGAACACTTTACCGATTGAGAAAGTTCTCGAATTTCGCTATTCCATGATCCTTGGTCAGTTCAGCGCAGATGTTAGGAGAAGCAGGGAGGTCGAGGTTGTTCAGGAGCTCAGCCTGTATGATAAGCCAGTTGATGTTGAGATCAATCTTGTAAGAACTCCAAGGCAGATAACGAGCTTTGATGATGTTTTACCACCTCTCGGCCCATCAGCCCCAGCAAAAGACGTGAGGATTTGCTCAACTCCTTCTCCACCCAGACCAGTGGAGAGGGTTTTCTATGAAACCGACCTAAAGGCTGCTGATGCTATGGTTTATCTTTATGGGAAAGGCATCGCTATTTCCCACATCCAGAAACTCCTTTCTGCGGGAGGTTTAGGGGTCAGAAGAAAACTCGTACCGACGAGATGGGCGATTACGGCTGTAGATGATACTGTTTCAAAGCAGCTTTTGGAGGAAGTAAGGCAGCATGACACAATAGACCAATACAGGGTATTTGTGCTGAAGGAGGCAAGGAATCTGTTCATCGCAATTCTGTGCCCATCACAATGGAGCTTCGAGTGGGGGGAAGCTTGGTATCCAGACACGACCTGGAACAGAACGAAGAGGGTGGGTGTTCTGACCGACTCTGAGGGCTTTTTCGGCAGAACTACCTATGCCAAGCTTGGTGGATGCTACTATTCAGCCCGACTCGCAACGGCAGAGTATCTTAACCACATAAAAAGGCAGGCGATGGCGATAGTTTGGAGAGAAATTTATCCGGGATTCAAAATCCCAATTGGTGTGTGGTTCGTGAGAGAGATGCTGAGGAAGATGTACGGCGGTGATTACACGGAATTCGACACTCTCGAGGAGGCTCTGAAGTATATTGGGGAACACTCTTCACTCGGTGTGGAGAGATGGGTCAAGACATCTAATCTGGTGAAGGCTGCAGGGAGGCAGAGGACACTATGGGAGTTCGTGTGATCAGAAAAAAGGTCAAATCTGCAATTGGTAGGAGCAATCTGCCCGGTGTAAACTACACTCTAAACCCATACACAGGTTGCTCTCACGGCTGCGTCTACTGCTACGCCCGCTTATACTGTCCAAAAGAAATCGGGGAAAACTGGGGGGAGGTTGTGGTAGTTAAGGAAAATATAGTGGAGGTTCTGGCTAAGGAGCTGAGAAATAAAAGAAAAGAAGGCAGGTTAATGTTGAGCACGATAACTGACCCGTATCAGCCATTAGAGGGCAAAGAAAGGCTGACGAGGAGAATTTTGCAAATTCTGGTTAACAGCGGGCACAAAGTCAGCATACAGACGAAGAGCAATCTTGTTTTGAGAGACCTCGATTTACTTGTTCGAAGTAGGGAAATTACTGATGTGGGCTTCACGGTAACAACGCTCGATGAGAGACTTGCAGGAATGATTGAGCCCAATGCCCCTCCTCCTCACAAAAGGGTTAGAGCTCTGGAGAGATTGAGAGACGAGGGGATCAGGACTTGGATATTCTTCGGCCCGGTGTTACCCGAAGTGGATGAGGGAGAGGTTATGGAAATCGCTGAGATTGCAAAGGCTACAGAGAGTGCACTTTTCTATGACAAATTCAGGGTGAAAGGATTTATGAAGACTGGGATTGAGGGTGAAATTGCGGAAATGGCAAGAAAAACAGATTGGAAGGTATTGGCAGGAAAAATACAGGAAATATGCAATAGACTCGGAGTAAAGGCTATACCCGCCTTTGGTAGGATTTAGAAATCTTCAAAACTAACAATCTCCTCAAGTTTCTTTCTCTCATACTTGGGCTTTGGATCAGCAGAGTAACCCACAGGCATTATTGTCTGGAGCCTGTAATTTTTGGGTGCTTTTATAGTTTCTTCGACCTTTCTCGGCTTTGGTGGAGTGTATGTAACGGTTGCAAGGTTGAGTTCTTCAAGAGCAAGGAGTAAATAGCCAACAGCAATCCAAGTTGACTGTAGCCAGTAGGGGTATCTTGCTATCCCGAAAACCAGAATTAGATATGGTGCTTCGCTTAAGAATGGCTTCCTCCAGCTGAAATCTCTTTCTTTGAGCCATTCTGCAAGTTCCCCTTTTACATTTCTGTAGAATTCCCGCTCCAGTTCTTCGCAGACCTCTCTGATTTTTGCCTTTGTTGACGGCTCTGCTACGATCAGAAAATGCCAAGGCTGTGCGTTCATACCTGAAGGGGCTTCTTTTGCAACTTCCACTGCTTTCAAAATTATATCTTTGGGTGGTGCATCTGGCAGAAATTTTCTAACGGTTTTTCTTCTTTTAGCCAGTTCAAGGACATGCATGGGGTGAGTTGAATGTGGTTATATAAAAGGTTTTCAAGTCTAACATGTGACTTATACTTGTTCCGCCCCATCTGAATCTCTGTGTGAGTTCTTCGACTATTTTATCAATCATATAGTCTCTACTTAATTTCAAAGTCTAAAACCTGCTCACCAAGCTTCATCAGATGTTCTAACCTCGCACAACTCTTAACGGAAAATAGTGGGCTCGCCCGGATTCGAACCGGGGACCTTCGCCTCGTCAAGGCGACGTCATAACCCCTAGACCACGAGCCCCTGTGGATTGTTGGATGGGTGTCATATGAATTTTGCGGTATGGTTAAGGATAAATACCGATGTGAATAGTCATGCATAATGGTAAGGGAAATCGGGTTCTGGAAGAGGGATAAGGTTGATTCTGCCATAAATAAGCTTTTTGATAGACTTAAGGCCTTAGATGTTGAGGAAATTGATGTTTTCTCCTGCCAATCATACGTCCTCGCTGAAGATGTTTATGCAGAAAAGGATATCCCCTCCTTTGACAGGGCTGCCATGGACGGCTATGCTGTCAGGGCTGAGGACACCTTCGGAGCATCACCTACAAATCCAATAATGCTTGAAATCGCTGGTAATGTTGAAATTGGTGAAATTCCAGATGTTGTTGTCGAGTCCGGAAAGGCTGTTAAAATTGTTACCGGGGCGATGATGCCCAAAGGGGCGAATGCGGTTGTGATGCTGGAATATACAAGAGATAGCGGACAGTTTATCGAAATTCTGAAGTCTGTAACACCAATGAAGAACGTCTCAAGGAGAGGTGAGGATGTAAAAGCAGGCGAGCTGATACTAAAGAAAGGAGAGATTTTGCAGCCACAGGATGCGGGAGTTCTGGCATCTCTCGGCATTGAGAAAGTAAAGGTTTACAGAAAACCGAGAGTTGCAATCATCACAACTGGAAACGAGCTTGTTGAACTTGGAAGCAAGCTTGAGGAGGCGAAAGTATACAACTCCAACAATCCCATGCTCTTCAACGCCTTGGCAGAATTTGGTTTTGATGCTGTAAATCTTGGAATTGCGAGGGATAGCAGGAAAAGTATAGCTGATATGCTTGAAAAAGCCCTGAGTTACGATGCAGTCCTGATTACCGGCGGCACGTCAGTTGGACATAGGGATATAGTCCCCGAAATTGTGTCAGAATACGGTGAAATCCTCTTTCACGGTGTATCCATGAAGCCGGGAATGCCCACTGCTGCAGCGGTTGCTGATAATAAGCCCATTTTTATGCTTCCTGGCTCACCGGCAGCAGCCTTGCTCAGCTTCTACACCTTCGCTCTTCCTGCTCTCTACAGGTTGATGAATGTGAGAATTATAGCGAGAAAGTGGAGCACTCAGAAGGGGATACTGCAGGGGAAGATACCGTCTGAGATCGGTGTTAGGAGCAACGTAAGAGTTCTGTGGGATGGTGGAAATGTTTACCCAATAAGAATTTCAGGATCGGGAGTTTTAAGCTCTTTTGTCAGAGCAAACGCTCTTCTCGTTGTTCCGGAAGATAGAGAAGGATATGATGTGGGTGAGGAAGTTGAGGTTACACTTTTGAGGGACATCACAGAGGTGTTTGAATGAGGAAAATTTTTAGAGATGTTGTTACGGTGGATGAGGCTATTAACAAACTTTACGAATTTTACACTCCAAAGAAACAGGTTGAAGAAGTTGATTTGATGAATGCTGCCGGCAGGGTAACAGCTGAAGACATTTATGCTAAATATGATGTCCCACCCTTTGACAGAGCAACGATGGACGGCTATGCTGTCAGGGCTGAGGACACCTTTCAGGCTGAGGAAGATAATCCCGCCATTCTAAAAATCGTGGGAGTTGTTGAGGCTGGAGAGAAACCAAAAGTTGAGGTTAGAAAAGGAGATGCTGTCGAGATCGCAACTGGAGCGATGATGCCTAAAGGGGCGAATGCGGTTGTGATGGTAGAATATACGAGAAAAAGAGACAGGTATGTTGAAATCTTCCGCCCAGTATCGCCAGGAGAAAACGTGATGTTTGCTGGCAGCGACATAATGGCGGGAGAACTGATAGTTAGAGAGGGAACGAGGCTCACACACAGGGAAATAGGAGTGATGGCGGCATGCGGGATAAGCAGGGTTAGAGTTTACAGGAAGCCCGTTGTAGCAGTAATATCCACAGGCAACGAGCTCGTAAGTCCGGGAAAAGAGCTTGAAGAGGCGAAGATATTCGACGTTAATTCCTACACAATCTCTTCTGCTGTTGTTGAGAATGGTGGAGAAGCGGTTTTTCTGGGGATAGCGAGGGACAACGAGGAGGAGATGCGAAATTTAGTCAATAAGGGGTTGAAGATGGCTGACATCGTGATAACGAGCGGAAGCACATCTGCTGGTGCTGGAGATGTGATGTACAGGATCCTTGATGAATTTTCACCGGGCGTTATTGTGCATGGTATAGCGATAAAACCGGGTAAACCTGCAATAGTAGCAATCTGCAATGAAAAGCCAGTATTTGGCTTGCCGGGTTATCCAACTTCAGCGATGACAGTGTTCGAGATTCTTGTTGCTCCTCTGATCAGGAAGCTTGCGGGAATGAGAGAGGCTGTGGAGGAGAGAATCAGGGCAAATCTTGCAGTAAAGACCTTCTCTGCTGAAGGCAGGAGAGAATTGCTTCCAGTAAACGTTGTTGCTGGCTCAGAAGGTTACTCTGCCTATCCTGTAAGCGGGTCTTACAGCGGGGCTGTAACTGCCTTCGCCTTCACCGATGGCTTCATTGAAATTCCGGAAAACATTGTTATGCTCGAAGAAGGGAGCGAGGTGGATGTAAGGCTATATAGCAAACTGCGGCCAGCTGACTTGATGATTATAGGCAGCCACTGCGTGGGAGTGGAAGTTATACTATCCATCATGCGGAGGAGGGAGGCTTTTAACGCCAAAGTAATAAATGTTGGCTCAACGTCCGGAATTCTGGCAGTAAAAAGAGGGGAGGCGGACATTGCCGGAACACATCTGCTTGATGAGAGCGGTGTTTACAACGAGCCTGTTATTGAAAAATATAGGGTTAAGGATGCAATACTGGTAAAGGGTTATCTGAGGGAGCAGGGATTGGTCGTGGCGAAAGGAAATCCGAAGGGAATAAAGGGCTTTGAGGATTTGCTGAGAGAGGACGTGACGTTCATAAACAGGAATAGAGGAAGCGGAACAAGAATTCTTACAGATATGCATCTCAGAGAGCTTGCCGAAAAAGAAGGTGTGAGCTTTGAGAAGTTGGTTGGCATGATAAAGGGGTACAATGTGGAGGCAAAGACGCACACTTCGGTCGCCGTTGCTGTTGCCAGTGGTAAGGCTGATGTTGGGGTTGGAATCAAAACCGTAGCGTTTCAGTATGGATTGGATTTCATTCCTCTGAGGAGCGAGGAATATGATTTCCTTGTGAGAAAGGACAGAATGGAGAGGAAAATCGTCAGAGAATTCCTTAAAGTCTTAAAGTCGAAAGAATTTGCAGAGGAGCTTAGAAAAGTGCAGGGTTTGAGGGTTTATAATCGAACTGGGGAAATTATTGAATTTTAAAAATAGTAAAATTACAAGCTTGGAACCCTATCCTGCCAGGGACTGATATCTTGGAAGGCTTTGGAGATTCTGAGCACTCCGACATCATCATAATGCCTTCCGACAATTTGCATTCCCACCGGCAATCCATCCTTGCTGAATCCAGCAGGGATTGATGCTGCTGGCTGTCCGGTGAAGTTGAAGGGGTAGGTGAAGGGCATCCAGCCGATAGGCGTTATTGGTTTTCCAGCAATCTCGTCCGGGCTGATTTTTCCGATTTCAAAGGGTTTAACTGCAACAGTAGGTGTTATAAGGAAATCGTATTTATCAAAGACATCTCTGAGGGCTTTCCACAACTCCATTTTTCTTTCCTCAATCCTGATGTACTCTTTGTAAGTCAAAGACTGGGCAAGAGCCATAAAACCGAGATAGGGTGGAAATGCAATCTTCTCCCACTCCTCCATTTTGTCTCCCATGAATGTTACGACTTCCAATACAACTTTCGTCACGAGGTCAGACTCAAGGTTTGGAACGTCAATTTTTACTTCCTCCACTTCTCCAAACTTCTCAAGCTTGAATGCTGCTTCTCTGACAATCTCCTCGACCTCTGGATCAACGGTTGCATAGCCAAGATCAGGGGAGAAGGCTATTCTAACACCATCCGGCTCCTCTTCAATAGCCTTCAGATAGCTCACACCCTCATCAGGTAGAGAGTGCATATCTCTGCTATCCCTTCCCTTCACAATATCGAGCATTAAAGCTGTATCTTCAACATACCTCGTCAGAAATCCCTCTGAGTGCAATCCGACGAACATTGGAAGCGAGGGATAGCAGGGCACCCTCCCGTAGCTCGGCTTGAGACCGTATAGGCCACAGAAGGAGGCAGGAATCCTTATACTGCCACCACCATCGTTTCCGCTCGCTACAGCAACCATACCCGCTGCAACAGCGGCAGCACTACCACCACTGCTTCCTCCCACTGTTTTCGACAAGTCCCATGGGTTTCTCGTAGGGCCAAACATCGGGTTGTCCGTGTAAGCTATCAGACCAAACTCAGGCATGTTTGTTTTGCCAACTATGACGGCACCAGACTTCTTAAGCCTTTCCACAAGCACAGCATCCTCTTCGGGCACATAATTTTCGTAAAGCTTCGAGCAGTATGTCGTCCGCAATCCCTTGGTTTCCACGTTATCCTTTATCGCCACTGGCAACCCAGCGAGAGGTGTGTTGACGTCAACAACCTTTGCTTCCTCCCTTGCCTTCTCATTCATGGTGATGAAGGCGTTTATTTTTGGGTTTAGCTCCTCTATTTTTCTCAGACACTCCTCCAAAACTTCAACTGGCTTTAATTCACCACTCCTCAACTTCTCGACGATGTCAACAGCCCTTTCCATTTTACCACCTCAGAATTAATTGTGAGATTATTGGAAGAAACACTTTAAAACATTTCCACTACCTCCAGCTATGCTCTCAAAGATTGAGGTAATCCTACTCAAATCACTCGAAGCTGGAAGGTCATACACTCCTGAAGAAGCCTCGGAGCTTTCAGGAATGAACAAAGATGCTGTTTTAAAAGCCGCCTACCTTTTGCAAGAGAAAGGATATGTCAGAGTTGTTGAGAAATCTGAAACTGAATACAGACTTACCAAAGAAGGAGAAAAGTATCTAAAAGAGGGTTTGCCTGAGGAAAAGCTCGTCCACCTCGTTAAGAGTGGTGTTGACAACATTGACGAGCTTCGCAAAACCATAGGAAAAGAATTTCAGATTGGTCTCGGCTGGTTAAGGAAAAAAGGTGTGGCTGAAGTAAAAGACGATAAAATCAGACTTTTAAAGGAGCCGGACTTCAGAGAAAAAGAGGTCTTGAGGGCTATAAAGGAAGGTGAGGTAATTGAAGTTGACAAAGTTCTTGAAAGAAGGAAGCTTGTAGAAAAACATGAGTCAAAGCAGGTTTTCATTGAGGTGATAAAAAAACCTGACATTGCCGTTCAGGAGCTTATAACCGATCTTACACCCGAAATGCTTCTTAATGGAAGTTGGAAGGGGAAGGAATTTTTGAAATACGACATTTCCATCCCTTCAAAGGAAATTTATGGTGGTAAAATCCACCCTTACGAGAGGATCATAGAGGAGTGCAGGAAGGTTTTCCTTGAAATGGGGTTTACCGAAATCAAAGGCCATTACGTTCAGCCAGCCTTCTGGAACTTCGATGCCCTTTTCCAGCCCCAAGACCACCCGGCGAGAGACATGCAAGACACATTCTATTTAGACCGCTACGTGGAGCTTGAGGAAGATGTAGTTGAAAGGGTAAAGAAGACACACGAAAATGGTTGGAAAACAGGCTCTACCGGATGGGGTGGGCAGTGGAGTCTTAGAAAAGCTAAACAACTTGTTCTAAGAACTCATACCACTGCAATAACCATTCACTATCTTGCTGAAAATCCTGAACCGCCCCAAAAAGCGTTCTGCATTGATAGGGTTTACAGGAGGGAGACCATTGATGCTACCCACCTTCCGGAATTTGATCAGCTTGAGGGAGTTGTCTTAGATAGGGATGTTGGCTTCAGACACCTCCTCGGATTGCTGAGGGAGTTCTTCACAAAGATGGGTTTTGAGGACGTCAGATTCAGGCCAGGCTATTTCCCCTACACGGAACCAAGTGTTGAGCCCGAAGTTTACGTTGAAGGTCTTGGTTGGGTTGAGCTTGGTGGAGCTGGTGTCTTCAGGAAGGAAGTCACCGAACCGTTGGGTATAAAAGGCAAGGTTCTTGCGTGGGGGCTGGGTATTGGGAGACTTGCAATGCTTAAGATCGGTCTTAAAGACTTGAGAAGGCTTTATTTGCCTGATTTAGGCTGGCTCAGGAGCATGCCAGTTGTGAGGAAGTAAAACTTAATGATTAAATATTTTTCAACAAAATTTAAATTCCCCTCTTAACCAAGAGAACCTGAGGTGAAAAACATGGCTGAACAGGTCGTCTTTGTCGGAAACAAGCCTGTAATGAACTACGTGCTGGCAACACTGACTCAGCTGAACGAAGGAGCGAGTGAAGTCGTCATTAAAGCGAGAGGAAGGGCTATCAGCAGAGCAGTGGATGTTGCAGAGATTGTCAGGAACAGATTCATGCCGGGCGTGCAGGTGAAGGATATAAAGATTGATACTGAAGAGCTCGAATCCGAGCAGGGAAGAAGGTCAAACGTTTCTACAATTGAAATTGTTCTTGCTAAGGGTTAAATACGGAAAATTTTTAATTTTTTAGCTTGTTAAATCCCTCATGAACATTGGGTATCTCTGCACTTACACGCCAAAAGAGTTGATAGATGCTGCAGGGTTCACTCCCGTAAGAATATTTGCTGGAGATGATCAGATTAGCCTTGCCACCGCCTATATTCAGAGTTATGCCTGCTCTCAGGCGAGAGGGAGTTTTGAACGGGCTTTAAAGGGGGAGCTTGATGTGCAAGCTGTTGTGTTTACGAGGTGCTGCGACACTCTGATGCGCCTTGCAGACATCTGGGAGAGGAATACGGACATGAAGGTTTACAATCTCGAATTCCCGTCAAGAATTGATGAAGAAAGCAAGGATTATTACTTCCGAGAGCTCCAAGACTTTGTGAATATTTTAAAGGAATGGGGAGGAGATGTTACCGTTGACAGCCTGAGAGAGAGTTTGAAACTTTATTGGGAACTTGAAGAGAAGTTGAAGAAGCTGTTTGAGGTAAAACCCGATTATGAGGCTGCGAAGAAGGTTCAGGAAATGAACGTGCGGGATGCAATCGAATTTGTAGACAGGAGGTTGAGGAAAGTAGAGAAATCTGGAGTAGGACCAAAAGTGTTGATAACGGGTAGCGTTTGCCCATTCTTGGAAGTTTACAAGCTTTTTGAAGAAGCAGGACTCCTTTTAAAGGATGACATCTGCACGGGGACAAGGTTTTTCACATACAACACTCCCTTAAAGGAAATCGAAAGTGTCGAGGATGGTCTGAGATTTCTGGTAGAGAAATATTTCAATAAGGCCCCCTGCCCGACAAAACACTTTCCCAACGATGACAGGTTCAACTACATCCTCGAATTGGCTAAGGACTGTGATGGGGTTGTTTTTTTACTTTTGAAATTCTGCGAACCACATTTTTACGATTATCCACAGCTTAAAGAAAAACTGGAGGAAATGGGGAAAAAAGTTCTGCTGCTGGAACTTGAATTTCCAATTGCCTCTTACGAGCAACTGAGGACGAGGATTGAGGCATTCTACGAGGTGATAGCATGACCTTGAAGAAGCTGAAAGCAACCGACAGAATGAAGCAGATAATGGGCGGCTACTACATGATGGGGAAGCAGACGGAGGTTAATGGATGGATCACGAGCGGCGCTCCGGTTGAACTGCTTTATGCAATGGACATTTATCCCGTATATCCCGAAAATCACGGCGCGTTAATCGGAGCAGCAAAACAGGGACCTTACTTCAGTGATTTTGCTGAAAAGAGGGGGTTCTCAAGGGACCTCTGCTCCTATGCCCGCTGTGACATTGGATGCGTTTTTGCTGGAACAAGTCCTGTTGGTGGTTTGCCAAAACCGGATTTCCTCTTTGCCTGCAACAACATATGCAACACTGTTATAAAGTGGTATCAGGTCCTCAGCAGGATTTTCAAGGTTCCACTCTTTATCCTTGATACACCCTTCGTCAGAAAGGAGTTGAAGGAGAGTTATATCCAGTATGTCCACGATCAGCTTTACGAATTTGTAGACTTTCTTGAGAAAACTACCGGAAGGGAGTTAAGTGACTCGAAGTTAAAGGAGACATTAATAAAATCCATTGAAGGTGTGAATAGCTACTCTGACGTTCTGCACATGGCTAAAAACAAGCCTTCCCCGCTAACGTGCTTTGATGCATTCTTGAATATGGCACCAATCGTCTGTTTAAGGGGCACCGACTACCCAATCGAATTCTACGCAGAGATGAAAAAGGAGCTGGTTGAGAGGGTCAAGAGAGGAGAGGGGGCTGTAGAGAATGAAGAGGTTAGGCTCCTCTGGGATAACATTCCCGTGTGGTACAGACTTAGATGGTTTGCTGAATTCTTCGCTGACAGAAATGCGTGTCTTGTTGCCGACACCTACACCAACGCGTGGACGGGATTCATTTCAATGGACAAGAGCGACATATTCTGGAGCATGGCAGAAACTTATACCTTCATCTACCTCAACATAGGGCTTGAGCATATGGCTGAGGCTATAAACAGGCTGATCAATTACTATGATGTTGATGGGGTTGTTATTCACTCCAACAGAAGCTGCAAGCCCTACTCCTTTGGTCAATACGAGCTGCAGAAGATGATTGATGTACCTTCAGTTGTTATTGAGGCTGATATGGTAGACTCAAGAGTCTTCAGCGAGGCTCAGGTGGAGACGAGGCTTGAAGCCTTTCTTGAGATGCTGAAGTGATTCCATGATAGTGGCGGGGATAGATGTTGGCTCGTTGACTGCTAAATGTGTTCTGCTGAAAGACGGGGAGTTGGTAGCTTATAAAGTCATCAAAGTTTCACCAAATTTGGAAGAAACTGCTGACAAAGTGTTTGGTGAGGCTCTGGAAGAAGCTGGGATTAATAAAGGAAATATCGAGAGAATAGTCGCGACCGGCTACGGACGAAATAAAGTCAGTTTTGCTGATAGAACCGTTACGGAAATAAGCTGCCATGCTAAGGGTGCTCTTTTCTTCATTCCTACTGCAAGAACGGTTATTGACATAGGGGGGCAGGACAGCAAAGTCATCTCGATTGAGAACGGTAAGGTCGCAGAGTTCGTGATGAATGATAAATGTGCTGCTGGTACGGGCAGATTCCTTGAGGTCATGGCTTCCGCCTTACACCTGAAAATCGAGGACCTCGGAGATGTAGCAGAGAGAGCGAATAGGGCAACGAAGATTTCTTCAACCTGCACGGTTTTTGCAGAGTCTGAAGTGATCAGCCATCTTGCCTCTGGAGAGAGGGTGGAGGACATTGTTGCGGGAATACATGAGGCAATAGCCTCAAGAATAGCTGCAATGGCGAGGAGGGTTAAAGTTGAGCCCGATGTGGTTCTGACTGGTGGCGTGGCAAAAAACAAAGCGATGAAGAAAGCCCTTGAGAGAGAACTCGGAATGGAGGTAAAAATTCCCGCTGAGCCTCAGATAGTGGGAGCTGTTGGTGCAGCATTGTTTGCGATGAGCTAAAGATTAAAGTTGCTTTATGGTGTGGATCATGCGGTGGAAGGTGGTGATGAAGCCGAGAATAGCCACCACCCATAGAGTCAAGCTGTAAACAAACACCTCTTTTTGCATTGTATGTCCAGCAACGAGTCCGACCATTATAATCGCAAGCCTCGTGTCTCTTCCACCGATACCAACCTTGCATTCTGCCCCCTCAGCCTCCGCCATTGCTCTGGTTATACTTACACCAAAGGAACCGACTGCAGCGAGAAAGCCGGCTAACCACAGGTAAACTGGGTAGAGATACACGATGCCAATAACGATAGCAGCATCAACGAACCTGTCAAAAACCCTATCGAGATATGCTCCCTTCTTTGTCGTTTTTCCAGTCAATCTTGCCAGATCACCATCTGTGCAGTCCAGTATCTGGGAGATGAGCAGTATAAGAACTCCTAAGTATATCTCATGCGTAGCTATGACTGCAGCAGATACCAATCCGACTGCTGTGGCGATGAACGTCACCGTATTCGGCGTAATGCTCGTTTTCGACAGCAGTTTCGCAAGAGGTCTTGAGAACCTCCGATAAACGAGTTCCGTCAGCAAATACTCCCATTTGATTCAAATCACCCCTTGGGGGTAGTTTTAAATAACTCCCCTTTTAACATTTTCCATGGAGGCAGTAATACTTGCTGCGGGCTATGGTTCAAGACTGGGACATCATACTCGTGAAATCCCAAAAGCTCTACTCAAAATCGGTAACAAACCTCTTATCTATTACGCGGTTCAGGCACTGGAGGGAAGGGGGATAAGGGATATAATCGTAGTTACGGGTCATAAGGGTTACAAGTTGAGGGAGTATCTTTCCCGATTCGATCTGAATTTTAAATTCGTTCACAACAGTCTTTACAAAAAAACAAACAATATATACAGCTTGCATCTTGCCATTGACTACGTTCGGAAGGGATTTTACATTTTGAACTCGGACGTCCTCTTTCATCCGAAGATATTTGACTATCTTCACGACAACAGCAGTGAGAATCTGACACTGTCTGTTGATACTGTTAAAAAGCTTGGAGAAGAAGAGATGAAGGTAAAGATTGTTGATAGTTCTGTTAAGAAGATCAGCAAACAGATACCACCGAACGAAGCTAATGGTGAGTATATCGGGATTGCGAAGGTTCATCAGAATGCTGTTGATGACCTGAGCGAGCATATCACTCTGGTTATGGACAAAAAAGGGAGAAGGGTCTTCTACGAGGAGGCTTTTCAGTCAATGATTGATGCTGGACTTGAAGTGTCCTACGAGTCCACGAAGGGTTTGCCGTGGATAGAAATAGACACTCCATCTGATTTAATGGCCGCAAGGTATATCATCTATCCGAGCATTCAGCAAAGTTAAAAAGAGTAGCAGAATATTTTTCTAAAATTGCTGTTTTCCCAACAGCTGCTCTGCCACTGCAGTCATCGCTGATGCCATCCCAAATACCACACTGGCGTTGTAAGCATTGCTCTACAACATGCCCGACTAAAAGACCATAACACGAATCAAAGAGAATATATAGGTTCATATTCTACTTTAACTATGGCAATCGGTTTTACCTTTACCGAAGAGCAGGAAGACATCAGAAGGGCTGCAAGGGAGTTTGCAGAAAAGGAGTTCACACCTGAACTGGCAAGAGAATGCGATAGAGAGGAGAAGTTCCCCTTCGAGCTGTGGAAGAAATGTGCTAAACTCGGATTTCATGCGGTGGACATCCCAGAGGAGTATGGCGGTGGTGGATACGGGCCAATAGAGAAAATGATTGTGATGGAAGAATTTTCAGCGGTAAATCCCGGTCTTGGGCTTGCCTGCCTCATTCCGACCTTTGGCTTTGAGATACTGCATCTGCATGGCAGTGAGGAACAGAAGGAGAAGTGGCTCCCAAAGCTGGCAAGAGGAGATGTGATAATGGGAATGGCCAATACTGAGCCAGATGCGGGCAGTGATGCTGCTAACATTAAAACGAGAGCGGTTAAGGAGGGAGATGAGTGGGTAATTAATGGGACAAAGCAGTTCATCAGCAATGGAACTATAGCTGACTTTCTGCTGGTGACTGCAAGGACGAGGGAAATGGATCCGAAGGCTAAGCATAGAGGAATTAGCTACTTCATCGTCGAAACAAACAGAGAGGGATACAAGGCAACAAAAATTTTGGGGAAGATGGGGATCAGGGCGAGTGATACGGCAGAGGTCAGCTTCAGCAACGTCAGAGTTCCAGACGAGAACCTCGTTGGGGAAGAGGGCAAAGGATTCTACTACATGATGGAATTCTTCGACATAAGCAGAGTTTGGGTTGCCGCACAGGCTGTTGGGATTGCCAAGGGGGCTTTGAAGCTTGCAGTGGAGTATGTCAAGCAGAGAAAAGCATTCGGCGTTCCATTGGCTGCTTTTCAGTACATCCAGTTCAGACTTGCTGAGCTGGCAACAAAAATTGAGGCAGCGAGAACACTCGTTTACAGAGCTGCTGCCGTGCAGGTTGAACAGGGTAAGCCAGACAACATGCTTTCAGCTATGGCTAAATGGTATGCTGGTGACGTTGCTGTTGAAACATGCAACTGGGCTCTCCAATTCCACGGTGGTTATGGTTACATTGACGAATATCCGATAAATCAGTTCTACAGGGATGCGAAAATAACTGAAATCTACGAAGGTGCAAAGGAAATAGAAAAGCTTATTGTGGCGAGAAATCTGCTTGGAGTTCGCTAATTTTTTATTTTTAAAAATTAGGATAGCTTGGAATACCACTTCTTCAGCACTTCAAACTGCTCGTGTGTGTTGATCACATTGGTGTCCATTGGACTCTTGAAGAAAAAGGCCATTTCCTTCACAACTCCCTTCACACCCTTCTTCTTGGCAAAGAGTAGAAAGCGAGCGATGTCGAGGATTAAAGGAGCAGCAACGATAGCGTCTATGGCATCCCAGATGAAGTAGAACTTCATCAGCCTGCCGAGGAAGCCCTTGAAGTGTATGAAGTCGAAGGCAGTTTTATTGTCAACGAGGCTTGGGAAGTACTGTATCTCTGTGATGCTGTAAGGGGAGTAGCCGAGCATTTTTTCCAGAACCTTATCCTTGCTCAGAACTTTACTCTCCTTGTTGTCTCTCGCTGAGAGCACTTTGCCATCGTAATCACCAAGGATGTTGTAGCTCATCCATCCCACTACTTCCATGTTTCTATAGGCAAACATCGGTGCGAGGGTTGTTTTGACAAGTGTCTCTCCCGTTTTCCCGTCATTTCCTGCGTGTGGAACACCCATTTTTTCTGCAAGCTCCTTTAACGCAGGTATAGCCGAGCCGGGACTGGGTGTGAAGTTCGCGTATGGCAGTCCAAGCTTTAGGGCTGCATAAGCGTATAACATGCTTGCTGAAGCATATTCTTTCTTATTTTCGTCAATCATCCTCTCGAATCCTTCCAATGTTCCGTGGTACTCCTCGCTGAGATTTGGCAGCGGTTCGGTGGAGGCAAGGTTTATAACCACCGTCTCATCATCGGCAAATCTCTTGATATCCTCTGTTATTCTGTTGACTATCTCTTTCAGAGTAAGCCCATCATCCTCAAGTGTCTCTATCTTTCCAAGCCCTTGGATTCCTGTTCCGCAGTTAAGGGCGGTGCCCTTGTTTGCAACTATTTTTTCGAGGTCTTCTTTGACTGCATCGAGTAAGTCTCTTTCAAAATGTCTGTTAAGCTCCCAATGCTCTTCTGCAGCTTCAAAAGCGTTTTTGAGCATTCTTACTTCATGGCCACCGAATTCAAATTCAAGTGGGGCGTATTTATCAATCCCTCTAAAGGGAGGAAGCTCAGAAACTAAACCTGTTCTTGGAGCAATCTCTTTGGCTATCGCCTTTGCACCCACCATTGCAGTGGTAGAAACAATACCGTAAGCACCAATAACCCAGATTTTCATGAGTTATCACCTCCAGAAATCTGCAGTCTTTTTGATTCCTAAAGCCACTCGAAATAAAAATTTTCTCTAAAAGTATTCTTTGGCACTTTCCAGAGATTTTGCTACTATCTCAACAGCACTCTCCACATCTTTGATATCCACGACCTCCACCGGGCTGTGAATATATCTTGCAGGCACACTGACGACTCCAGCAGGAATTCCGGCTTTTGTGAGATTGATTGCAGTTGCATCTGTTGTCCCCCCTTCAGCCACTTCAAGCTGGTAGGGAATGTTGTGTTTGTCTGCAGTCTCGGTCAACCACCTCAGAACTTTGGGCGATGTGATCAAGCCTCTACCAGAAGCGTCAATCACAGTAATAGCAGCCCCCTTTCCGAGCTTTACGTCCATATGCGCGGTTTCACTGCCTGGAAAGTCGGCAGCAACACAGCTGTCAACAGCTATCGCAGCATCAGGTTCAATGGCAAAGGCCGATGTTCTTGCACCCTTCAACCCAACTTCCTCCTGAACAGTTGCAACAGCGTGGATCGTGATGTCGGCTTTACTCCTTTTCACAGCCTCAATCATCACAGCTACGCCAACCCTGTTGTCGAAGGCTTTTCCTGTAAGCCTTCCGTTTGCCAGCTCAACCACTTCTCTATCAAGAGCAACCGGTGTTCCGACATTTATTCCCATCTCAAGAACCTCCTCTTTGCTGCTCGCCCCAACATCCACGAACATGTCTTTGATCTCAACAGCCTTCTTCCTCTCCTCGTCCTTCATAAGATGAGGCGGTTTGCAGCCAATAACGCCGTAAATCTTCTTTTTTCCGTAGAGAACTACTCTTTGTGCGAGAGCTATCTGGGAAAACCAGCCCCCAATTGGAGCTACTCTTATAAAGCCCTTCTCGTCAATATACTTCACAACAAAGCCGATCTCATCCATGTGCGCAGCAACCATTATCTCAGGTTTTCCTCCGTTTTTCGTGCAGATTAGATTCCCCATACTGTCTGTTTTAATCTCATCAGCCCATCCTTCAAGCTCCCTCTTTACTATTTCCCTCAATTCGTCCTCATATCCACTTATTCCATGAGCATTGCTCAGTTTTGCAATAATCTCCTTCAGAATATCACCTCACTCAAGCACAGCATGCCTCGCCTCAAGATCACTTTCAGTTAGATGCTTTCTCATCATTATCTCTGCAACAAGGGCATCCAGAAATATCATTGTTGTTAGCTCAAACATTGTACCAAGAGGGGCAAGCTGAGATAACTTTTCGTCCCTCTCATCCTTCACTTTGCCCTTTATCAGAACAATCACATCCGCCATTTCGGCGAGGCTTGATTTTCTACTTCCTGTGATGGCTATAAGCCTTGAGCCTATGTCTTTTGCCTTTCTGCTTATGTTAACAACAGATGTTGTTTCTCCACTGCCCGATATGGCTATAAGCGTGTCATCCTTTGTAATTCTTGGCGTAACAGTCTCTCCGACGACGTAAACTGCATAACCCAGATGCATTAACCGCATGGCAAAGGCTTTTGCAATATAACCACTCCTTCCTGCCCCAATGACGAAAATTGCCTTAGAACTGTCAATCAGGTTGATCACGTTCTCGACACTCTCTGGATTTATGTGATTCTTCAGATTCCTTATGTGTTCTGAAACCACATCAAGAAATTTAAGCAGAGTTTCTCCTGCCATAGGTCTTATTACCCCCTTTCATCTTTCTGTTTTTAAACTATACGACAGCCATATCAACGACCACTTCCGCAATATCTGCCGAATAGCTCGCAATTCTTGAAATGCTATCAATTATTGATTTGAGATACAGGGCCTCTTCTACATCAGCAGACAGGACACGGCTGTAAAATCTTTTTTCAAGCTCTTCAAATTCGTCAAATTCTTCAAGTACTACCTCGGCAAGCTCTATTTCGTTTTCAAGAAAGGCGACAACCGCTGTGCGTAGCATTTCAAGGTCTGCATCAACTAACTCGCATAGATACTCGACGGGTTTACCAAGCTCAAGTAAACTCTCTGCCATATTCGCGGCATGGTCTGCAACTCTCTCAAGAGACCTGACAACCGTTCTATATTCCTGAATTTTCTCAACAGGTATCTCAAGTTCAGAAGCTACGTCAGCATGCATGTTTGCCAGTTTCAACTGTCTGAGAAGCAGAAAATGCAGCCTGTCCACTTCTCTCTCCCTTGCTATTATTGAGTTGCAGATGTATCTATCAAACTTTTTAAGGGCGGTGCAGAAATCTGAAACCATGCCCACACAGGTATTCCCCATCCTTCTCATGATATTTTCAGTCTTTAATCTTGAGTTATCCAAAAATATCTCCATTACAATCTCCTTTCCGGTATCCTCCACCACCTCGGCACCAATTAGAATGTCCGTTGCCCTCGAAATTGCAGACCTTTGCTCCTCGTTGTAAACTGTCAGTCTTATGGAGTCCATGCCCGCGAGATAGTAGGAGATTATTCTTCGCATAAGGGTCTCATGCCTCAAATCCTTGGAATCAATACTGACCAGTTTCTTCTTCAAATCGGCCTTCTTTGGATATATTGTTATGAAATTCTTTCCTATGCTCATTATAACCTCATTTCCTGCCTCAATCCCGTTCTCCTTAACCCATTTCTTGGGAAGGGTTAAGATGTAGCTGCTTTTACCACTGAAAAAAACCTTTCTGCTCTCTAACATGGTATATAATCAAAATGGAGGTATATATCTCTATCGCTTTTATCAATTTAAATGGAAAAAGATATATACTTCAAATCGAACGCAATTCATGGTTATAGACATTTTCATCATCTCAGCAGCTATCGTGGGCTTCTACGTCGCGTGGAACATCGGTGCGAACGATGCTGCAAACTCCATGGCAACTTCTTATGGCAGTAGAGCTTTAACGCTGAAACAGATTATTATTCTGGCCTCCGTGCTGGAGTTTTGCGGGGCAGCATTTTTTGGAAAGAGAGTAACGCACACCGTGGCAAAGGGAATAGTCCCCATTGAATTGCTGGACCACCATCTTGTCGTGTTCGGGGCTTTGGCAGCACTGCTCTCCGCCGGACTCTGGATCACAATCGCAACCTACTACCACCTCCCAATCTCAACCACACACTCGATTGTCGGTGCGATGCTTGGATTCGGTCTCGCAGCAGTATCACAGAATCATCTTTCGCTTGGGCAGATTAAATGGGATGTGCTGGCAAAGGTTGTTCTCAGCTGGATTGTTTCTCCTCTGATGGGTGCTGCAATAGCTTTTGTTGTTTTCATGCTAATACGCGTTATTTTGCTCAATAGATATGCCAGTGGAAGTGTTGAGCATGTTTTCCGCTACCTTCAGGTTTTAACGGCAAGCTACATGGCTTTCGCCCACGGAAGCAATGATGTGGCAAATGCAACAGGCCCCATTGCAGCCATAATGGGCTACAGCGGTGAAGTTCCCTTCTGGGTTCTGTTCTTCGGAGGCATTGGAATTGCGATTGGAATCGCAACGTGGGGTTACAGAGTTATTGAAACTGTTGGTAAGCAAATAACTGAGCTTACTTATACAAGGGGATTTTCTGCTGAGTTCGCAACTGCAACAACCGTTCTTGCAGCATCATCTCTTGGAATGCCCATTTCAACAACTCACACACTTGTAGGCAGCGTCATCGGTGTAGGGTTTGCCGGCGGTCTGGCAAGTGTCAATCTGAAGATAGTGCAAAAAATTATATTCTCATGGATTGTAACACTTCCGGTAGCGGCTGCGATGACAATAAGCCTCTATACACTGATGGTGGTGTTTGCATGAAGTTCTTTCGATCTGTAGGTGAAGTCTTTGGATACTCGCCATTCAGGTCTCTCGCTCAGCACGCCAGAATGTGTGGGAGGGCGGTGGGGCTGCTTCAGCATCAATTTGAAGCATTGAGATTGGAGAATTATGGAGAAGTTGAGGAGCTAAGAGATGAAATTGATGAACTTGAGCATCACGCGGATCAGATAAAGGAGGAGATAAGGGGGAACGTTACAAAATCGTTGATGCTTCCAGTTGACAGACACGACCTCCTCGAATTCTTAAAGGTTCAGGATGACATAATAAACAATTGTGAGCATGTGGGACACATGGTGACCTTCAGGAGGGTTAAAGTTCCTCATGATGTTTGGGATGAGTTCTCAGTTCTGCTTTCCAAGCTTATGGAAATTGTCAACCACTATGAGGAAATGGTTGAAAGCATAAGACAGCTAATTGATACCTCTTTCAGCAAAAGGGAAGTGGAGAGAGTTATGGAATACATTCCGGTCATAGAGCAGCTTGAACACGAATGCGACCTCATCCAGATTGGTCTCCACACGAGACTTTTCAATCTTGAAGAGGCAAATCCGCTGGATATCCAGCTGATGGTAACGTGGGTCGCTCATCTTGGCTACGTTGCAAACGCGGCTGCAAGAGCATCTGACAGATTCAGGATAATGATTCTTGGTCGCTAAGATTTTCGTCACTCGTGTAGTAGTTGTATATAGCCGTGGCCAAGCCAGCAATCATCGGGGCTATAAAGAAACCGCTAATTCCTCCCACAATGCCCCCTCCGATGAATGCGAGCATGAGAATCAGAGGGTGGATTTTTGAGGCGTATCCAACGACGTGTGGTCTTAATATTAATTCAGGCAGGATGTATAGAAACACTACGCCCGTTGCGAGGAACGTTAAGCCCTTTCCGACGTCAATTAGGAGTAGATAGAGTGAGACGGGTAGAATAATCATCCATTCTGCAAAGATGGGTATCAGCGCTGCGAGAAACATCAAACCGGAAAGGAGCGGAGCGAAGGGGACATTGAAGTACAGGAAAAATGGCAGGCTTGCAAGACCAATCAGAATCGCAACTACAAAATTTCCAAACCACAAGGATTCAAAAGTATAATCAATTTCTTCTATAAATCTTCTTAGCTCTTCTCTACTGTCATCAGGAACGATGCTCGTTGCCCTACTGACGAATCTCTCCATATCCGCGAGGGAGTAAAAGCACACTACAATGGAGATGAAGAAGTTCAGGATTAGCAGCGTAGCTCTCTTTGTGATCTCAACCGCCGATGGTTGCACGGTTCTCTGAAGTATGGAGAATATGTTTGAGGTAATCCATTTCACGTATTCCTCTCCCCTCTCAACTCCGAATTTGCTCAGTAAATCGAGCAGCCCGGATTCTATTATTTGGTAGTGTGTGATAAGGTAAATGGCTTGATTCAACCCCTGAAAGAGGCCATAAAAAATCAGAACGGAAATTGGGACGATCACGATTATAGTTGCAATTGCAGATGCCTTTATTTTCCCGATCGGTTCCAATTTCCTTTTTATCGGTTTTGCAACGTAAGCAAAAACAATCCCCATCACTATTCCATCGAGCAGAGGTAGGAAGAAATAAAAGGTCAGGCAAATTATGGCGAGGACCGATACTATCAGTAGTATAGTCCAGATTTTATTCATGTCATTACTTGTTCATTCTCTTTATGTAGCTAACGGTCTTTCGGAATATGGCGTTTAGGGTCTGTATTTCATGCTTTCTAACCTTTGCTCTGCCAAGTATCCTGCGAAATACAACAACAGTTCTTTTTATTCTGTGTTCTGGATATTCAACAGTTTCAAGCATATCTGTGAGATTGTTCAGAAAAACTTCGATATCTCCTGCGGTAGCTGGCTCCTCACCCTCATCAACTTTCATCTTAAGTTCCAGAGAACGGAGAAAGTAAAGGATAACAGCAGCAGCATGGCTGACGTTCATAACAGGATACTCCTCACTGGTTGGAACTCTTGTGATAATGTGGCAGAGAGCCAGTTCGTCGTTGTAAAGACCGTAATCTTCTCTCCCGAAAAGAACTGCGACCTTATTAGCCCCTTTAACGAGTTCGGGAAGTTCCTCAGGTGTTGCTAAAGTCTTGCGAAGATACTTGTAGTCGCCCCCCTCAATACCAGTAGTGCCCACAACCAGATTCATCTGATGTAAAAACTCCTGCAGATTCTCAACTTTGATGGCTTTCTCAAGCAAATCCTTTGCATGTGCTGCTGTGTGGTAACTTTCTTCTGTTACATTGCAGTTATACAGACACATATTTTTGATTCCGTAGTTCTTTGCGACTCTCGCCATAAATCCTACATTTTCAGGGATTTTTAGCTCAACAAGGACGATGTAGATGTCCATTGTTGCTATTGAAGCTTTTGGGGTTAATTTTTGTTTCTACTTCCTTTCGGTTAGGTTCAAGTACACGAGCATGGTAAACTTAAACTCATGAAACTTACTGAAATCTGTGAATTTCTTGACGAATACCTGAACATTAAAGGCTATCAGGATGTTTCAAACAACGGTCTGCAGGTTGAAGGTAGAGAAGAGATCGAGAAGATCGCCTTTGCCGTTGATGCCTGCATGGAAAGCTTTAGGGCTGCAAAGGCAAATGGGGCAGACATGCTCGTCGTTCATCACGGTATGATTTGGGGCGGGATAGATTACGTGAAGGGCATGGTTAGGAAAAGGGTAGAGTATCTCCTAAGGAATGGTATATCTCTCTACGCCGCACATCTGCCCCTCGATGCCCATAGAGAAGTCGGGAACAATGTCATGATCCTGAAAAAAATCGGTGCAGAAGCTCAAGAGGAGTTTGGAGAATACAAGGGTGTGAAGATTGGCTACTCTGCTGAATTTCCCAGTCCAAAGAGCGTGATGGAGATAGCTGAAAGGTTTGACCGCTCGCTCATCCTCCCCTTCGGCAAGGATAAGGTAAGAAGGGTAGCAGCGGTATCAGGGAGAGGATGCTTTGCCATCACTGAGGCCATAGAGGAGGGAATTGAGCTGCTTATAACAGGTGAACCTGAACATGAAGCTTACCATATTGCCAAAGAAGGGGGATTAAACATCATTTTCCTCGGACATTACGAGAGCGAGAGGTTTGGAGTTGAGGCTTTGAGAGATGTTGTGGCTGAAAGGCTCGGAATAGAGACCGTCTTCATCTACGTCCCGACGAACCTCTGAAGGCCTTTGAAGCATCCTTTAAGCCCATAGAAATAAGATACTGCTTCAGGTCTCTCCTTAGATTTTCAACTTCTCCCTTTTTTGCTGAAACAGGGTAAATCACATGCCTCCAGTTCTGCCACGGGGGTTGCATTCCGAGCTTCTCAACTATCTTGTCCAGCAGTCTTGGATCATCAACCCTGTCCATTTTGTTCGCCGCAACAAATACCTTGGGTGTAACTTCATCGAGAAACTCGAACATCTCAATCTCGATCGGAATTTCTCCTCTTCTCTCCCATCTTTCCGCTATTTCAACAAAGGAGCTGGCGTCTATAACCTCAACAGACGCTATTATCCTTGAGGCATTGTTTTCTATGTAATGGACAACAAAATCTTTGATTCTCTCGTTGAAGTCTTTCCCAACCCCACTAACGTATCCAAAACCCGGTAAATCGGTAAAAAGAACCCTGCCAATCTGAAATGTGTTCGGCTTTATGGTCGTTCCCGGCCTTTTGCCTTTCCTTGCGTTGGTTTTTAGGAGGGTTGAAAAGAGGGTTGACTTGCCCACATTTGATCTGCCGGCGAATACGACCTCTTTAAGGCCAGAGACCATAGTAGGCGTTTAGTATTATGACAAGAACGCCGGTAAGAATGCCCGCAACCAAGACCGTCTTTGGGCTGACTTTGATCTGAGTTCTCTCCTCCTCAAAATACCTCATTATACCTGCTGACGACATCAGTGGTGGAGTCTTGGCCCTCCCCTTCTGAGCCTTAGCCATGGTAAAAGTTTTGTGGGAGAATATTTAAACTCTTCCCATGGACATTTACAGCGGCATCTTGGTCACCCACGAAGGGATATTTTACGGTGATTTGATTGCTGACGAGTTGACTTTCGAGGAAAGCAGGATTGAGAAAGACGATTTCATTATCTCTCCAACATTCTTCAACGCTCACACACATCTTGGCGATGCTGCTCTCCGCGAAGTTCCGAGAAAGGATTTGGAATTACTTGTTGGACCGGAGGGCTACAAGCACAGAATGCTTACTCGAACTAACATATCTGTTTTGAGAGAGTATGCTGCTCTTGAGGTAAAGGAGAGCCAAAAATGCGGCACATCACACTTTCTCGACTTCAGAGAGGGTGGAAAAGCTGGATTGGCTGTAACTCGCGGGTTAGATGGTGTTCTGACCCTTGCCCGACCCTCAAGCGTTGATGAGGCTGAGGAATTGGACGTTTTTGGCTTTGCCTACAGCAGCACAAGAGATCACGAAATGGAATTGATTGAGGAAGTTAGAAGGCTTGCGAAAAGGAAGAAAAAGGTTTTTGGAATTCACGCCGGGGAAAGGGATTGCGAAGATGTGGAATCTGCATTGTCTCTTCATCCTGACTTTGTCGTGCACATGAACATGTGCCCAGAGAGAATCAAGGCTTTTATTGATTCAGAAATCCCTGTTGTAAGCTGTATTCGAAGTAACGCCTTTTTCAACCTTCTCAACCTAAAAAGCTATGGGATTCTTAGCGAATACGATCTTTGGCTCCTTGGAACCGACAATGCGATGATCTCTACAGCCTCAATGCTCGACGAGATGCACTTTGCGGCTTATTTAGTGGGTAACGAAGAGGCGATTTTCAGAGCAGCAACGTCTGGCTATGAAATTTTTGGTTTAAGACATGGCTACATAGTCTTCAACAAAGAATACAGCTTTAAACGAACATCTAATCCAATTTTAACGCTCGTCAGAAAAGCAGGGATTCGGGACATTGAAAGAGTCGTGCTTCCCTGACTATCTCAAACGTCTATATTCCTTAGCTTTTTTCAAAGCCTCCTCTTTTAAGCTCCTCCTTTCGAAGTGAAGGTCTATACAGTGCTGTGGAGTAAGTCCCGCTTTATTCCTTATCTCTCTTGTAATTGCCTCTTTATCACCCCTCTTTGCTTTATCCGTTAGAACCAGCAAATCTACATCATTGCTCCTTCCAACATCTCCCCTTGCCACGCTCCCCACAAGATAAACTTCGCTGTCGTCAAATCTCTTTCCTATTTCATCCAACACACCCTGAATCCATGTGTCCCATGTTCTGACGTTTTCTTCCCTTTTCCTTAGCTTTCTGTCAATGTAGCTCTCAATCTCTCTCCCCGTCCACAGCCTATACACCCATTCGAAGAGAAATGAGGCAACAATTAAGGCAAACATGACCGATAGGGCATACGTGCTCTCTTCCATCATTCTCAATACCAGAATTGTAAAGGCAGTTAAGGCCATTGCTGCTCCCAGAGAAGATATAACAGGATTGAGCCTGATTTTGTCCCTAAGTTTTACCGCAGCAAGATTGACAGCGAAGAATACGAGCAAGAACCCTCCACTACCTGCAGTCGCTATTGTTTCGAGGTTCGCAGTATTTGATAAGATAACTGAGAGCAGAGATATTACAACCAATCCCTCGTAAGCCTGCCTCCACACCCTTCTCTCGATTGCATGCGGAAGCTGCCCAAACTTTGCCACCATGTAGCTCGCCCTTGCCGTGCCATAGAGAGTTGCGTTGATTGCAGAGCTTGTTGAGGCCAAGGCTGCGAAGGTTACAAGCCAGAATCCAAAGTTTCCCAGAGAGGGTTCTGCTGCTATCGCCAGAGCGTAATCTCGCGCCTCAATTATTCTCTCATAAGGCAAAGTTCCAACTGTAACGATAGCAATGGAGATGTAAATTACTATCACGAGTATTACAGAAGCGTAAAATGCTTTTGAAAGAACTCTTGGGTGCTCAACATCCCCACCCGCATTTGCGATGAGTTCAAACCCCTCGTATGCGAGGAATATAATCATCCCACCTGCCACGATGCTGGCTGGATCAGCCCAGTAAGAAGGCGTCAGTCTCTCCGGGTTGACAAGAGCTATGCCAGCTCCAGTGACGATTATAAGGACTGTTAGCTTGAAAGCTACGAGCAAGTCTTCAGCTCTTCCACTTACAACTGCTCCGTAAGCATTGAGAACGGTGAAAAGCAGGATAACAAAGGTGATAAAGATGCTCCTGAGCAATGGTATTCCAAGCGCATTCGCAGCATAGCTGCCGAATGCATAGGCATACAAAGATATCATTACAACATAGCTTACGAGAAGCAGAATGTTCATCCCACCGGAAAACAACCCAGTCCCAAATGCTTTTGTCAGGAACTCAATAGTCCCTCCCTCGCTCGGATACCTCAGGCTCAGCTTGGCGTATGAATAGGCAGTTGTCAGCGCCACTATGCCCGCAAGGAAGAAGGCTATTGGAGCAGACCCCTTGGCGAGCTGAACACTCAAACCAAGAACGGCAAATATGCCTCCACCAATCATTCCTCCAACGCCTATGCTGAAAGCCTCCCAAAACCCGATTTTTTCACGCATGACCTAAAATTTTTAGGATCATTTATACAAGTTTTGTGAATCCCTACAGTAGTTTAAAAAGGAAAATTTTAAAAACTACTTAGTGAATCAGAAACAGACAAGCCCGATACCGAGGTATCGGATTTACAGAACACTGGTATCTGAAAAAGAAAACAGGTGATATCCGTGAAAAAAATTGAGGTTGTATCTGGTTTAACATTATTGCTTTTAATATTGGTTGGTGCATTAGGTATACTGCAAATGCACACTCACCCCATAATACCCATCGAACCCTTTGAGTCTGCAGAAGGAATCCCTTGGAGGCTATTGGTTGCCCTTTATGTCTTCTTTGTCGTTTCCACAACTGGTCTTTGTATAATAGCGTCTCTCGGAGAAGTTTTTGGATTTACGAAGCTTGAACCAATAGTCAAGGAAGGTCTGCTGATGGCCCTCGTCACAATACTCGTCGGATTGATGACGATTGGTCTTGAGATAGAGCAAGTTATGAGGGGCTACTTTGCCCTTATTGGGCACGTGAATACAACCAGTGTGATGTTCTGGATGATTATGTTTTACGTTCTGTATGTCATCTTTCTTGTCGTGGAGATGTGGTTCTACTTTTACGATGACCTGATAAAGCAAAGGGAGGAAGGCGGACTCAGGGGTTTGGTTGCGAGAATACTTACCATTCCAAAAGCAAGTGACACAAAGGATTTTGCAAAGGTTATCGGATTTGTGACGGTTTTTACAGCCATCGTTGCCCACAGTAACCTTGGAGCACTTTTTGGAGTCAATTATCTTCCCTTCTGGCATGGTCCATTGCTCCCGGTCTACTTTATCCTCTCGGCTATAGTCAGCGGTGCAGCACTTACCGTTATTGGCGTCTACATTACCGACTATATCAGAGGTGTTAAAATCGAGGGTGAAAGATACGAAGCAATTCAAATGCTGAGGGTTATTCTGGGGTTTGCTATTGTTGTAACAATTTTCTTTACAGCTTGGAAGTTTGTGATTAAAGCCTATCCTAACTCTACACTGCTGTCAAGGGAAAGTGTAATACCCTTCATGAATGGAGAATTTGCCTTCAATTTCTGGATAATGGAAGTGTTGGTGGGTCTATTTATACCGCTAATTCTGCTTGCAGCTCCTCAGACTGGAAGAAAAGCTGAAGGGGTTTTTGCAGCGTCTCTTCTCACAGTGATTGGCATCTTCTTCCTGAGAATTGATCTCGTGATGGGTGGGCTTGTTCTGAAACTCATTACAGGGATGACGTTCCCATCGCCAGTCTATCATCCCTTCGAGATCATGGCAACAGTCGGTTTCTTTGCGCTCACGATTTTCCTTTACTATGTCGGCTACAAGCTGCTACCAATGGAGGTGAGAGAGTGAACAGGAGAGACTTTCTCAAGCTAATCGCTGGATTTCTCCCGGCTGTAGCGCTTGTCAGGGGACAGAGTGCAGTAGATTCAGAGAAGAGTTATGTAATGGTTGTGGATGTGAATAAATGTATAGGCTGTGGAAACTGCGTTGTAGCATGCAAAACCGAAAATGACGTTCCAATGGACTTTAAACTTTCCAGAACTTGGATCGAGGGGTATTCGATCAAAGAGAAGATTCCGATTGAAGAAAGCGATATTAGAAAGGAAGTACTCAGCACATCCAAAAACCCGTTCCTCGATAAAAGCTGGATTGAAACCACAAAGGGTCGAAAAACCTTTTACGTTCCAAAATTGTGTAACCACTGTGCAAATGCGCCCTGTGTGAACGTATGTCCAGTTTACGCCAGATTTTATACCAAAGATGGCGTCGTTCTGGTGGATAAGGATACCTGTATTGGTTGCAAGTACTGTATTGTTGCATGTCCTTATGGGGCAACTTTCCTCCATCCAGAGCAGAAGGTTACGGACAAGTGCACCTTCTGTTACCACAGAATTAAGAAGGGTCTTAAACCTGCATGCGTTCTTGCATGTCCAACAGGAGCGAGAGTTTTTGGAGACATAAGTGATGAGAACAGCGAGGTAAGCAAATTGGTGAAGGAGAACAGGGTTGCTGTGTTGAAGCCAGAGGAAGGGACGTTTCCAAGAGTGCTGTATATAGGCTTGGATTCGTATGTGGTGGAATAAAGGGTGGTTGAGGTGAAGAGAAAAACGATGGTACTTGGGTTGGGGTTTGCGGCACTCGTTTACTTGGTCTTGTTTTTCTACGTTTTCGGATTTGCCCCTATGATCACAAGCAGCAGCCAGTCAAAGTGGGTGGAGATAGAACTTTCCAAGGAACCAAAGTTCTCAGACACTGAAATTTGCAAGGAGTGCCATTATCAGCTTTACATCGGAATGAAGAATCACTCCACAGTAAACTGTGAGGCCTGTCATGGAAGTGGTGTTGAACACACCATCAAGAGGTCGAGTGATACTATTGTGGTAGATAAGACCAGAGATGCCTGTCTGAAGTGTCACTTGGATGTGGAGGGAAGGGATGTAATTGAAACGGTAAACGAAACCCACCATGCTGGAGTGTACTGTGTTGTTTGTCACGACCCGCACAGGTAGTTTGGGGGTGTGAACTTTGAAAATCGAAAGATTAATAAGTAAATCCCGTAACGGCCGAATTGGAGGTTATCCAATGATTAGAAGTCTAATAGTCTTCGCTATCCTCCTAACAGGTGTGTTTGTCCTCGGATGTGTTCAGCAAGAAAAGATTACATCTGTTGAGGTAGAAGAATTGAAGGATTGTCAGTGCCACGAACTTGCCTACAAGTATCCAAAGCACGTCAATGGCACACCCTACTGCCTTAACTGCCACGAGATCGAGAAACACCCGGATGTAGGTGCTGTGATCTCAGCTGGTAATTGTTCCGAGTGTCACGAATCAAGCCTCTTCAGAATCCACATGCCCCAGCATTCATGTGTCGTGTGTCATGGTGATGCGAAAACAATACACGAGAAGTTTGAAAAGAGGTTTGTGGAGGGGACAGAATGAGAAAGTCAACTGTTTTTATTCTGGTTTCCCTTTTTGTGATGCTTCCTGTCATCTCATTGGCAATAAGCGGCAGCGGCGATGATAAGGTCGAGAAGGAATCACTGAATTCTGACCTTTCATGCTTTGACTGTCACAGCAATGCAAAGAGCTATCCAAAGCATCTCGACGGCTACAGTTACTGTGAAGAATGTCATGGCTCGGACGTTCATCCAGTCCACACCTTTGATTGCAAAACCTGTCACCAGAATGAGCCTTTAACACCATTTTGCCATGGAGCAGACCCAGATGTTGTTGTGCCGATTGCCGATGGTATTGTTTGCAAAGCCTGCCATGATGAGAACCTTGTTGTTGTTCATGAGGAGAACTGCCAGAGCTGCCACCAGAACATCAACGAGATACACAGGAAAGCTGACGTTGTAGGAGGTGTTGGTGATGTTTGAGGTCATCTACTACATCATGCTGATCACAAGCCTTTCCATCTTCTTCTATGGTCTGTGGCAGAAGTGGAAGTTCATAAACATGGGTTTGAAGGGGGAGGACAGAACAAGCAATTCCCTGCAAAGAATATGGTTTGTCGTAAGAGATGGTTTGCTGTTGGTAAGGCTGTATCTCCGTGAATCTAAAATGGGATTGTCACACTTCCTTTTCCTGTGGGGTGTGGTTGTAATACTCGTCAATATTTTGGTTTTCACCATCTCCTTTGCGATTCCAGACCTCTTCAGGGCAACATATCCATGGTTGAAGGCGTCAATGACAGCAGCAGGAGTTATGATTTTGCTTGGATTGGCGATAGCAGCCGTAAACAGGTATGTGCTTAAACCAAGCAGATTTGCGAAGAAGTTTGAGTTTGCTTGGGATGACAATCCCGTACTTGTTGTCTTTATCCTTGCTGCAGTCTTTGGATTCCTTCTCAAAGAATTTGTCCGGTTCAGCACGCTCAACTCAACCGCTCTACCTTACGTGCTTTGGTTCCTTCACACTGCCTTAATTCTTGGATTCATCGCTCTCATCCCATACACAAAACTCCTCCACATTGTAGCAGCGCCAGTTAACATCTTCACGAGAAGCGAAAGGAAGCCGGGTGTGATGAGAGAACCACTAAGTGAGGAGTACACGGGTGCCGTAACACCTCTCGATCTCACGAGAAGAGATTTGCTTGCAAGTCTTGCATGTATGAGATGCGGAAGGTGTCAAGACATCTGCCCGGCAGCAAATTCAGGAACGACACTCAATCCCATGTTTCTGATGCAGAACATACGGAGGCTGGAAAAAGTCCTTCTGGGAAAGAGCAAAGGTAATGGTAATGGTAGTAGTGGAGAGGAATCAGAGCAGGAAGTTCAGAATCCAGAGGATGTTCTCCTGATAGAAACGGTGCTTGATGAGGAGGCTGTGTGGGCATGCACAACATGCAGAGCCTGCATGGAGATGTGTCCGGTTTACGTGGAGCAGATGGAGATCATAGGGGAAATGAGGAGGGGCTTGATAGAGAGTGGCGAAACCCCACCAGACGTAAGAGATTTCCTGCAAAACATCCAGAAGCAGAAAAATCCATGGGGTGAGGGCAAGTTCAAGAGGGATCAGTGGATCAAAAAGAGTGAGATAGAAATTCCATCTGTCAAGGAAAACCCTGAATTTGAGTGGTTGTGGTTTGTTGGCTGTGCCCACAGCTTTGACAACAGAAACATTCCGGTTGCAAGAAAACTTGCAAGACTTCTCAATGATCTTGAGGTAAACTATGCGGTTCTCGGCAGAGAAGAGGGTTGCTGTGGAAACGACGTGAGGAGAGTGGGTGAGGAGGGGCTGTTCCAGGTGCTCATGGAGGAGAACATGCAGACATTTGAGAAATATGGTGTTGAAAGGTTGTTTGCCACCTCACCTCACTGCTACAACACCTTCAAGAACGAGTATGAAGGTTATGAGGTCAAGTTCATACTTGAAATTCTATATGATGCAATAAAGAGCGGTAAGCTTGAGCTGAAGCATCCTGTAAACAAGAGGGTGACCTTCCACGATCCTTGCTATCTTGGGAGATATAATGGCATATATGATCTCCCAAGGGAAATCCTGAAGGCAATTCCGGGTGTTGAGCTTGTTGAAATGCCGAGAAACAGAGAGAAGAGTTTTTGCTGCGGTGCAGGTGGAGGAAACCTCGTGAGAGAGTATCCGGGAGAGGATAGACCGAATAACATCAGAGCCAGAGAGGCTGCATCAACGAATGCTGAAATACTTGCGGTGGCATGTCCGTTCTGTATGATAATGCTTGAAGATGGTGTTAAGACCGAAAAGCTGGACGACAGGATACAGGTTCTCGACGTGATTGAGCTGGTGTATGAGTCGGTGTACGGGAGAGAAGAAGAATAAAAAATTTAAGCGGATTTTTTAATTTCTTCGTCTCTCAAAACCCTTCTTAGAATCTTCCCAACAGCAGATTTTGGCAGTTCATCTCTGAACTCGACTATTCTTGGAACTTTGTAAGCTGCCAGCCGTTCTCTGCAGAACTTGATGATCTCCTCCTCACTCACTTTACCCTTGTACTCCGGCTTTAGAACGATAAAGGCCTTTACAGTTTCTCCTCTGTAGGGGTCAGGAACACCAACGACAGCAGCCTCAACTACTGCTGGATGCTCGTAAAGCACCTCCTCAACCTCTCTCGGATAGATGTTGTAACCGCCAGCGATGATCATATCTTTCTTCCTGTCAACAATGTAGAAGTAGCCGTCTTCATCCATTTTCCCAACATCACCAGTCAGCAACCATCCGTTGACCAGCACCTTCTTTGTCTCTTCTTCCATCTTCCAGTAGCCCTTCATCACCTGTGGTCCTTTGATGGCTATTTCCCCGACTTCGCCAACGGGTAGAATTTTGCCCTCATCATCTATAATCACTGCATAGGTGTCTGGGAATGGAATTCCTATGCTTCCCTCTTTGTTCACCCCATAAACTGGATTTGCGAGTGCTACGGGAGAGGTCTCGCTCAGTCCATATCCCTCAACAAGCTTTCCCTCGGTTATTTCCTCAAACCTCCTTTTCACTTCGATTGGTAAGGGTGCTGCGCCACTTATACAGGCTTTAACTGACTTCAAATTGTACTTCTTTACCTCGGGGTAGTTTATTATTGCCGCATACATCGTTGGGACGCCACAGAAGATAGTTATCCCATACTTCTGAATCGCGTCAAGAATTCTCTTGATATCTCTTGGATCGGGTAGGAGAATTATGGTTCCTCCAAGAGCTATAGGAGCGTTCATAGAGGTTGTCATCCCGAAACTGTGGAAATACGGAAGAACTCCAGCAAACACATCATCTGGAGACCTGTCAGTGACCCATTCGAGGGTCTGGTATACGTTGGCAACAAGATTGTAGTGGGTGGACATCACTGCCTTAGGCACGCCAGTTGTTCCACCAGTGTATAGGAATGTTGCAATATCTTCTTTGGGGTCTATTTCTGGCCTATCCTTTGTTGGGGGACTCTTTAGCACATCTTTCCAGTAAACAATCCTATCATTTTTCTCAACCTTTATCTTTTCCTTTTTCAGTGAATACAAGAAGTTAAGGGGGAATGGCAGATAATCTTCAATTTTGCATATAACAGCCTTTTTTATCTTCCCCTCTTTTATTAGGTTCTTAATCCTCGGGTAAACCATCTCCACGAAAAAGCCATACTCAGCTTCACTGTTTTCAAGAATATACGTGATTTCCCTCTCGGTATAGAGCGGATTACACTGCACCACGGTCGCACCTGTCTTGAGAATACCATAGTATGCTGCGACATACTGGGGGGTGTTCGGGAGGTCAACAATCACTCTGCTACCTTTCCCCACTCCAAGTTTGTATAGAAAGCTGGCGACCCTATCGCTCATTTCATCAAGCTGCCTGTAGGTTATTTTCTTTCCAAAGAATATAAGAGCAACCTTATCTGGATACTTGCTGGCTGTTTCCTCCAGAAGCCTGTAGAGTGGTATTTCGGGATAATCTATGTTTGGTCTTACCCCTTCGTCATAGAATCTGAGCCATATTCTGTTTATTTCCTTCTCGTCCACTTCCATAATTGTTTTTCCTTCTACTCCAAGCATAGTTCTTTATTTTCTTCATGAGTATTTTAATTTTTTTAATTGCTGAATTTTTAAAGTGCAGGATGCTATATTATGGATAGACCAAGAAAAAAATTAAATTACCTTTAAATTTTGATAGGCTCAGTGGACGCAGTTGTATTGTCCCAAAAAATAAAGGTGGAGAAGGCAGCTCTGTTTGGGAATGATGTGTCAGTGTGTGGTATGGATTATTATGTTGCATCAGAATTAAAAAAGCTGATAGATGCTTTAATCCCAGCTGAATATTACATTGGGTATATTTTACTTGATGGGGAGGGCATAGTCTTTAGAAAGGATTGTGACTGTCTGGCGTTAGTGACTGTCGAAAGAAACAGAATTAGATGGTGTTTAAACAAAATGAAGGAGATATTCGGCAATGAAGGAGGTTGAGTTTGCATACTTTGATGAGGGAATTAAAGGAAATTCAGGATTTGCGATTTCGTACTTGGAGGCAGTGAAAGATATTGTTGTTGAAAACAATATTTCTGAACTTGCCTTCTCGTCTAACGGTTTTTCTGGAATTTTGTTGAGAAATCCAGTTTTAATTTTTGTTAAAGTGAAGGGTGAGATTTCGGAAGCAAAGGTTCATGCAAGAAAAATTCTGAGAGAGCTTGGTTTCATTAAAAGGGACGATTTGGAGAATATCTTGAAATTTGCTGAGGAAATTGACAAACTTCCCATAGAAGAAGTTTTAAAAAGGATAAAGGAATAAATTTACCGGCTTGCAAGTTCTTTAACTAACCTGAAACTTTTAATCATCTCTTCTTTCTTCATCACGAGAATAGGGATTGAGAGTGCTATGTACACTGCAGAGATGATGTATCTTACTTCGACTCCGGGTAAAACAAGCTGGATAAGGAAGAGAGTGAGTAGAGCGAATGCTTCCTTCCAGCTTATTTTTAGATCGCACAGGATTGCGAGGCCGAAGAGTGATTGAGATGCGGTGAGCAAAATTTCTTCACTCTGTCTTGCATCGAGAGGTAAGCTCTGAACTCTGAAGGCTGAAATACTGTATATGAGGACTATTGTCCCGATAAGAAGCGTCCACTGGTTAACTTTTGATGATATCAGGGTGTTCATAGCTGCAGTAACCCTCAACCTCCTGACGAAATATCCTGCAACTATCAATTCTGGCGCCTCACTTGCCAGAGGGGCTATCCACTGAACAGCTAAGAACTCATCAAGTCCAAACTCTCTGGCAGTGCTAAGCAATCCTTCAGAGAATGCTTCAACGCTCAGTAATATCACTGCACCAGCAAAAAGAAAGAGAACTATAACAGAAAATCTTCTTGTCCCCTTCTTCAAACTGCAGAGATACGCTGGCACTCCAACTACAACAAGCTCTTCCTTCTCTGTTCTTACAGTCAGAATAATGTAAAGGATGTACATGGAAACAAACACAAACATGTCAAAAAAAGATATTTGACCTTTAAAAGGGAGAGTGAAGGCATAGAGGGTTGCAATCAGGAGGAAGAAGTTCTCAAGTCTTATTCCCTCATCAAGGTGTATTTCCCTTTTTCTTGTAGTGAGGATGGCTATAAAAGCCACAAGACTCCAGCCTATACCTATCAACAGTCTGTTCGCCCCAGTCATGTTTGCTGTTGCGTAATGTATGTAGTTCCCACCCACTGTGCCTGCTTTCCATGCAAAGTAGCCGTCAACTGCATACTCTGGAAGCACCGCAAGTAGGGCAACCACTGCAAGGCTGAAAGACCTTGGAACATCCATCTCTGCTGTTTCAGCAGCCCATGATATCAAAAAAGATGCAGAAACTACCGCAAGACCTGAAAGAAAAGTCTGCAAAGTTGGTGGATGATGAGTGTGGGTTGATAATGAAAGGAGCCAAGGGAGGGTTAGGAGGATTATCACGATCATTTGAATTTTCTCTTTTACAAAATTCATGGCTGAGGAAGAGTCTTTCGTTATTTAAATTTGCGGCGGAAATCGTTATTTACTCATACCACCAAAGAATTTTATGAGAAGGAAACTCCTTGAAATTCTTGCATGTCCGATCTGCAAGTCCGATCTGAAGGTTGAAGTTCACGAGGAGAGTGAAGAAGAGATCATTTCGGGTAAATTGAGATGCAAGAAGTGCAACGTAGAATTCCCGATTGAGAACGGTATTCCAAACATGCTTCCTCCGGAGCTGAGAACATGAAGTATATTGTCGTCACTGGGGGGGTAATGAGCGGGCTTGGTAAGGGGATTACAGCGGCATCCATTGGCAGACTGTTTGTTGAAATGGGTTACAGAGTTGTTCCAATTAAGGTTGACCCCTACATTAACATAGATGCTGGCACAATGAACCCCTTTCAGCACGGTGAGGTTTACGTTTTAAAGGATGGAACTGAGGTTGATCTTGATCTTGGACACTACGAGCGCTTTATAGGGATGGAGCTTACAGGAGACCACAACATAACAACCGGAAAGATATACAAGAGCGTAATTGAGAAGGAGAGGAAAGGAGATTATCTCGGACAGACGGTGCAGATTATCCCTCATGTTACAGACGAGATAAAGAGCTGGATCAGGAGAGTTGCGGAGAAAAGCAATGCCGAAATATGTCTTGTTGAGATTGGTGGAACTGTCGGTGATATTGAAGGAATGCCTTTCCTTGAAGCTGTAAGGCAGATGCATAACGAGGAAAGGGAGGAGGATTTTGCTCTTGTGCATGTAACTCTTGTCCCTCTTGATGCTGGAGGAGAGCAGAAAACAAAACCAACCCAGCATAGTGTGAAAGAACTGAGAGAGGTTGGCTTGCATCCTGATGTTATAGTCGGCAGATGTAAGGAGAGGCTAAGGGAGGCTACGAAGAGAAAAATCGCCCTATTCTGTGATGTGCCAGTAGAGGCAGTCATAAGCAATGAAGATGCAGAAGATATCTACGAAGTCCCATTGATTTTCAAGAGGGAAAAGCTTGACGAGTATCTGATAAATAAACTTAAACTTGAGAGCAGAGAGAGGAGGGGTGAGTGGGACAGGATAGTTAACAAGCTGAAGTCTCTCAACGAAGAGGTCTCCATTGCTATTGTTGGTAAATATGTGGATGTCAGGGATGCCTATCTCAGCATAAGGGAAGCTCTGAAACACGGAGGAATTTACGCCGGATGCAGGGTTAATTATCTGTGGGTGGATAGCGAGGAACTTGAGAGAGTTGACGAATTTGAGCTTGACGTTGACGGCATCCTCGTTCCCGGTGGTTTTGGATCGAGAGGGGCAGAGGGTAAGATAAGGGCGATAGAATATTCAAGAGAGAATAATATCCCCTTCCTTGGTATTTGCTTTGGCTTCCAGCTTGCAGTGATTGAATTTGCAAGAAACGTTGTTGGGTTAGAGGGTGCAACAAGTTCAGAACTTGCAGAAGGGAAAGCAGAACACGCCGTCATTGATCTTTTGCCAGAGCAGAAGGAAGTTGAGGAGATGGGGGGAACGATGAGGCTTGGAGATATTGAGGTTATCATTAAACCTGGCACGATTGCCCACAGGCTTTACGGTAAGGAGAAGGTTTATGAAAGGCACAGACACAGGTTTGAGGTAAATCCAGAGTACATACCGCTAATCGAAGAGCACGGACTTGTTTTCAGCGCATATTCGGATGGAGGAAGAAGGATGGAGATTGCCGAGTTGCCAAATCACAGATTCTTTTTCGCCACTCAATTCCATCCGGAATTCAAATCCCGCCCCTACAACCCGTCACCGCCTTTTGTCGGTTTTGTTGCAGCAGCATTGGAGTTTAAGAGGGATAACGATGAACGTTGAGAAGTTTGTGGAAAATGCAATAAGGGAGATCAGGGAGAAGGTTGGAAATGGGAGGGCAATAATAGCCCTCTCCGGTGGGGTTGATAGTTCCGTGTGCACAGTGTTGGGTTACAAGGCCATCGGAGACAGGCTAATTCCTGTTTTCGTTGACACTGGTCTGATGAGAGAAAGAGAGCCAGAGAGGATTAAGGAGATATTCGGGGAGATGGGACTTGTCTTCATTGATGCAAAAGATGAGTTCTTCGAAGCTCTGAAGGGTGTTACCGATCCTGAAGAGAAGAGAAAGGTTGTTGGGGAGCTTTTTGTAAGAATATTTGAGAGAGTTGCAGAGGAGCATGGAGCTGAATATCTGATTCAGGGAACGATTTATCCAGATATCATTGAGAGTCAGGGAGGGATAAAGAGTCACCACAACGTTGGGGGTTTTCCAACCAAATACAGATTCAAAGATGTAATTGAACCTCTCAGGGAACTTTACAAGGATGAAGTCAGAGAGGTGGCGAGATACCTGGGCTTGCCAGAGGAAATTTCGGAGAGAATGCCATTCCCTGGTCCAGGATTGGCTGTGAGGATAGTGGGAGAAGTGACACCCGAAAAGGTGGAGGTGGTTAGAAGGGCGAACAGGATAGTAGAGGAGGAACTTGCGGACTACGACAAATGGCAGTGCTTTGCGGCTCTGATAGGCAGAGCCACTGGAGTGAAAGGGGATATCAGGGTATGGGGATATGTTATATCCGTCAGGGCTGTTGGATCAAGGGATGGGATGACAGCCGATCCGCTTAACATCGAGTATGAAAGACTTAGACGCATCGCTCTGCGCATCACCGGTGAGATTCCGGAGGTTTCGAGAGTGGTTTATGATATAACGCCAAAGCCGCCAGCCACTATCGAGTATGAGTAGATCGCATTGAATCTACAGATTTTTTGTAACTCTCTATCATCGGAAGTTCGACTCTAAGGGATGTTACAGGTATTGGATACCTTATTCCCCTTTTGTGGGTATTTGCAAGCCCATCTGCAATTTCTTCTGCCATCTCGAATGGGAATGAGAAAGCCAATTCCCAATCCTGAGTTAGACCGAAAAGCCTGTCGCCATAGCACGGAATTACCAACCGTGGTCTCTTTTCAATGAAAGCACCCAAATACTCTGCACACGCTGCTCTTCCGAGGACTGTTGCCTCGAACGCTCCACCTTTTTTGTAAAGCACCGCATGCACGAATCTCAGAATCTGTGCGGGTGTTGCGTAAACAACAACAAAATCTGGTTCCATCTCATCCCTTTCCAATGGAAAAGCAACACATCCAACATACTCACCCGGCTTAAGTCTTGGAACAGCCTGCTCAAACTTTACTCCTATCTCCTTAGTTGCCGCATAACCTGCTTCGTAGGCGAGCACTCCTTCCTCGTAAAGCTCATCGGGTTCTGAAAATCCGTATGCGACTATGCCAAGAGGGCAGGTTGTGTTGAGGTCAAAGTATACTGTCCACCTATATCGCCTTGCGATATTGTATATTTGGCAGATTGTCAGGTTCTTGAACTTTCTCACCTTTTCGGGAACTTCACTGCTATCCTTAACGAGTTTGAAGCCAAGTGGAAAGGTCTGAGGCTTGATGTATCTGTCAATAACCTTCGCTAATTCGGACGGTTTCATGATTGATCATTGACTGAATCCTTATAAACTTTATTTTTTGGCTTACCGAAAGCGCAAAACTTTTATTTTTTGTAAACCTAATTTAATTCATGGTTGACGATATTAAAAGGGTTGTGCTGGCGATAGCGATGGCTTTGATCACGGCAATAAGTGCTCAGCTGAACTTCAAGATTGGTCCTATACCGTATACGATGCAGAACTTTGGGGTTATGCTTTCAGGATTCTTACTTGGGCCATGGTATGGGCTTCTGGCTTTGTTGGTATATGTGGCCCTGATAGCCCTTTCCCTTCCCTTTGCAGCTGGAGGTGGTGGGCTGGGTGTTTTACTTGGCCCTACAGCAGGTTTCATCTACGGATTCGCAATATCGGCATTTCTGGCAGGTTTGCTGAGGAAGATGATCTGGAGAAAGGGAGTTACAAAGGAGGTTATTATGCTGTGGCTATCAACGCTGATAGCAGTAATTCCAACTTATCTTCTCGGATTTGCGGTGTTCTATAGCTTCGCTGTTGGAGATGCAAAACTGCTTGGATGGGCAGATAGTGCAGCAAAAACCTTTGGTTTCAACCTCTCTGATCCATTTTTGATTGTGTTTACAGCAACAGTTCTAATATTTCTACCACAGGACTTCTTTGTTGATCATTTACTTGCTGTGCTCGTTTATCGCTACGTTCACGAGATGCTTAAGGAGAGGGGGATTGAAATTGATTGAATTCAGTGTTAATTCTTATTTTTATCCTAACGGAAGGCTTGGGTTGGAATGTTTTTCAGAAAAGTTTGAGGGCTGTGAGTTCCTGAAGGGAAGGACAGGTTCAGGCAAAACAACTATTTTGAGGATGATGAACGGTCTAATTCCCGAATTCTACGGTGGTAAGCTCGATGGATTTATTAGGGCTTTTGGAAATAAGCCAAATCCGAGAGATATCTACTACATCAAGCAGAATCCTGAAGAGATGGTGACCTGCCTCGATGTCATTGATGAAGTGGCTTATCCATCAATTCAGCAGGGAAAAAAGGCTTCGGAGGCTAAAAGAGAGGCGGAAGAGGTTTGTGAAGAGATTGGAATTGGTCATCTGGCAAACAGGAAAACCTATGAAATATCAACGGGTGAACTTCAGCTGGTTGAAATTGCTGCTGCAATCACTTCGGGTAGTAAATTCATTGTTTTAGACGAACCATTCGCTCATCTGAGTAGGAGAAATGCTTTAAGAGTTATAAAAATAATCAAGAATTTAAAGCATGTTGTATCGGAGCACCGAATTGAATTTGAGAAGTATTTTGATAGAACCGTTAATCTTGGGCTTGAAATTGAGAATATTGATATTCCAGAAACAGAGAAGGGAGATGTTGTTTATAACGGAATTTTGGAACTCAGGGAGAGGGAGATTGTAGCTATCACAGGTGATAACGGCGCTGGAAAGACGATGATGCTGAAAGGCATTGCGAAGGATATGCGGAGAAAGGGAATCAACTTCTCCATCCTTTTGCAACATCCCCCCTATCACCTAACAGAAAATACGGTGGAAAAGGAGGTTGAAGGTGTAAACAGGGAGGTTGTTACGGCATTCGGGCTTGAAGGCATAAAAAACAGACATCCACAGTCCCTCAGCAGTGGACAGATGAGGAGGGTAGCAATTGCCAAAGCCTTTAAAGCAAAAATTCTGCTCCTCGACGAACCAAGTGCTGCGCAGGACATCAATTTTAGAAAAAAGCTCGTGTGTCTGCTGAGGAAGTGCGGCAAAACTGCAGTAATAGCGACACATGATGAAGAACTTGTGAAATACTGCGATTGGAGGATAGAGTTGTGATAATCAACTCTCTCAAGGAAGGCTTAAGGGGAGGAGGAAGGGAGGGTAGAGTTTGTTTGACCTCAGCAGTAATCCTTTCCCTTTCCGTGTATATCTCAGCGATGGCTATTGAGGTGTCTTTGCTAATCATAACGTTATCAGCAATCGTAACTTCGGGTAGGTCGCTGAAAGTCCTAAAGGCCTTTCTCCCCTTCTATGTCTTTTTTGCTATAACTGCAATTTTTTTCGGATTTCAGGTAGTCAAAAGTCTGCTTGCCTTCATGGCTGTAATCTCAGCAGGAGCATTAATTTATTCGACCAACATAAAGGAGATTACCGGCGCTCTGCTATACTTCAAAGTGCCTCAAAGGGTTGTTAGCGTGGTATCCTTAGCAATCTCCATGCTGCCCTTGCTTGTGTCCGATTTCAACAACATCAGGGAAATTCACAACTCAAAGGGCATAAAGGGGTACTACAGACTTCTCAAGGCCTTCACGTCAACAACGATCCTCAGGGCAATAAGCATCTCGGAATCCCTTTATTCAAAAAGCTTCAGCTATAGGGCTGTGGGTGAATTGAGGCAACCGGAAATAAAAGATATTGCGGTGTTTCTGCTCTCAGTGTTGATTTTGATTTACGCAATATCCCTCGAAGTATCGACCTGAACACCCTCTTCGACGTAGAACCTGAAGTATTCGCTCACAGGTCTCTTGCCCCTTAACTTCGGAACTGCAAACTTACTCACTATTCTCTCTCCAACCCTCTCCGACTCGATGTCGAAAACAACGTCCGAGATGTCGAGAACCTTGTTAACGACCTTTACTGGATGAAGATTTTTGACGAGATAGCAATAAACAACAGTTCCGTTTTCCTTAGAGATTGTATAGAGCTTGTTCAGCAACCAATCCTTCAGTCCCCACTCCACTGAGAGATTCAGGAAAAATGATAGAGAATCAAAGATAATATTAAACTCTCCACCTTCTTCAGTTATTTTTGTAAGCTGATCGTCCACAAAATCGAAAATCTCCTTGTCCCTGTATTTATCCTCCACAACGAATTGCCCGTATTCGTTCAGATAGTACTGGGTATAAACGTCAACAAAATTGACGTATTCAGCATCCAAACCCAGCTTTTGTATATCCATTTTGACAAACTTCGAGGATCTGTTAGTTGTAAAGTAATAACTTTTCATAACGGTCGCAAATTGATACAGAAAAGCTTCAGGCATCGCAATTGGGTCTGCATAAACACACACAAAGCTACCTTGAGGGAGTCCACCGTCAAGTCTTCTGTCGAGGAGAACAATACCAGTTGGTATATCGGCAGTCTTGAGCACCTGTATTTGATCCATTATTAATTACTTGTAATTTTGTAATTTAAACTTTTCCCATCATCATTATAATGTAAGTTGATTATTTAAGTTAGTAGATTATAAAATTCAACAACAAAAACTTTTATTTCTGTAGGTTAAGAAAATTATGATGAATTCAAGAAAAGTCAGAATTCAAACCACATTGGATTCTGAAATTTACAGCAGTATAATCAAAAAGCTACTCCCAAAATATGGTCATTTGAATAAACTTATTGAGGAGGCGGTAAAGTATCTCTACGCAAAGGAAATGGGTGAAGTTACAGAACTGGATCACCTTCTGATTAGAATGATGAAAGAGGTTGGTATGGTCGCTATCGGGTTTGAAAGTGCTGAACATGCTGCGAGTGGTGACGTCGAGAAGGCTGTAAAGGAGAATGAGATTGAGTTTATGTTGGAGTGGTATTACGGCAAACCTCTGAGCAAGATATCTTTTGAGGAGGCTGTGAATTTCCTCAAAGTTGCTCTTCTTGCAAGAAACTGGGCGTCGGATGTAAAAATAAACGACGAGGGGGATGAAGTTCACGTGCTTGTCAGATCCAATGTAGGGAAAAATCTCAGTGAAATTTTCTGCAAAGCGGTGAAACATTTCGCGGAGTCTAAATTCGGGTTAAAAACTGATTACTCAATCTATAGTCATGGTTTCAACATAATACTCAAAAAACCGCGTTTATGAGTAAATATACACATATATACTTCTGCATGTTAATTTATGCGTTGGAAAACTAATTTTTAATCAGTGTAATGTCAAAAAGTTAAAATATTTGCTCATTATTAGAAGTGCACATGGCAGTGGTTTATCCGTCAAAGGAATGGATGGAAGAACTCTATAAGAAAGTGAACAGCGATGAAGAATATAAGAAGGTGGCTGCAAACTGGGAAGGCGACTACCTGTGCGTTGTAGAGTTGGATGAGGAGGCTCTGAAGGACTTCCAGAACCCGAAGATTTTAAAGGGCTTTCTTGAAATGCTGGACAGCATTCCGAAGGAAAAGAGGGAAAGGTTCAAGGGAACTGTAAACGAGGGGTTGCTAATAGCTCTCGGTCTTTCAGTTGACATGGACATAAGCAGTGTGAATGTTGATGAGCTTGCCAAAAAAATTGCTGAAATGGATCCAAAAGTCGTATTAGACGCTGCAAAGGGAGCATCGCTAAATCTCTGGATGGACTTCTGGCATGGTGAGTTGAGAAATATCGAGGTAGCTGCTCCGGGAGAGCACGAGGATGCGAAGTTTAAACTTATTGGCCCGTATTCAGTATTCAAGCAGCTTGTTATGGGTAAGGCAGATGCCATAACACTTGTTGTGAGTGGAAAGCTAAAACTGCAGGGTGATATGGGCTACATGATGCGCAACATGGCCGCTGTAAGAAAATTCACTGAGTTGATGGCTTCAATTCCAATCGAATCTTAATTTTTTATTTTAAAAGGGGAAAAACATGCCAAAGTTTCTTGATTTAGATGAGCTTACTGAAGAAGATAAGATGCTCAAAGAGGAGGTTCATAGATTTGCTGCCGAGGTGATGAGACCCGCATCCGTAGAGCTGGACAGAATGAGTCCTGAAGACAGGATTAAGCCAGATTCGCCCTACTTTAAGGTTTTCAAGCAGATGAAAAAGCTTGGATACCACAAAATAAATCTACCAGAAGAGAAGGGCGGACTGGGTTTGACACCTCTTCAGCGCTACATGATATTCGAGGAACTCGGTTGGGGCAGTCTTGGGCTTGCCACAGCCATAGGTGTTGACCAGATACCCTTTGCAACGGCAGCACTATTTGGATCAGAGAAGCTTTACGAGGAGGCAGTCATACCTTGGATTGAGGACGACAAAGGGAAGTATCACGGGTGTTGGGGAGTTACGGAACCTGAACATGGCAGTGATTACCTAATAGCTTTAAGAGAGGAACCGGATCTACTCAGAAAGTTTGGTAAAGGCAACGTCATCATAGAGAAAGATGGAGATGAGTGGGTCATCAATGGACAGAAATCTGCATGGGTGTCTTCCGCGCCAGTTGCCACACACTGTGGACTCCATGCTCAGATCAAGGATGCGAAATTCTTCGCTGACGGAGCCTTCTGCCTTGTCCCACTTGACCTCGATGGAGTGAAGAAGGGTAAGCCAGTTGATATGCTTGGAATGCGTGATGATCCTCAGGGAGAGCTATTCTTCGACAATGTAAGGATTCCCGACCATTACACTATCGTTGCTCCCGGATTCTTCTACGGTGTGTTTGCCGACCAGTTGCTATGTTTAACAAGCTGCGGAATGGGCGCCTTTGCAGTTGGGTTAGCAAGAGCTTGCTTTGAAGAGGCTTTGAACTATGCGAGGCAGAGGGTTCAGGGTGGTGTGCCAATTGTCAAGCACAAGAACATAAAGCTCAAACTTTACGAGATGTTCGAGAAAATCGAGACAGCTCGTTATTATGTTAGAAAAGCAACTGAATATACTCACAGAAAGGTTATAGAACAGAAAACAACAGATGCATCACCAAGACATGCAAGGGCAGCGCAGATATATGCTAAAAAAGTTGCATTCGAAGTTGCGCATGAAGCAGTCCAGATTTTTGGGGCTTATGGCTTGAGCAAGGAGTTCATAATCGAGAAGCTTTTTAGAGATGCGAGATGTATGCTAATTGAGGATGGAACGGTAGAAGTTTTGAGTTTGGAGGCTGCAGATGACGTTATCTCGAACTACGAGAAAGATTATTACGATGTTGAACATATAACGAAGTTGATGGATCATTTTGAGAGGTGATGTGTTATGTTGAGGGGAATTCCGTTTGATTCGCCTCTTTATGAGGTGGATGAGGATAGGGGGATTGAGTATAGGAATTGTGATGCCATAACTGGGTTTTTTACAATTAAGAATGACATCAGCGATTTGCTACCAGAAGGTCTCAAGCCCTACAGCGAACCGGCTCAGGGTGGGATATGGATATCCCATTACTCCTTCAGCACTGTTGGGGAGTATCATGAGTACATTACCGTGATTCAGGTTGAGGACGAGCAGGGAGATATGGGTTACTATATACCATACATTTACGTAACGAACGATTCTGCTCTTGCTGCTGGCAGAGAGCTTGCCGGAGCACCAAAGAAACTGGCTACGATTGGTCTGGTAAAGGAGAACGATGTTGTGATGGGCTACCTTGAAAGACCTACCGGAAAGAGACTTGTAACCTTCGTCATGAAGCCGAACACGCGGGCTGCCGGTGGCTTGATTGACTTCGTACTTCCCAAACCAACCTACCTGTATTCTGTAAGACATCTTCCACCAATAAAGGGAAAGGGTGGTGTTACGCAGCTTATCAAGTGGTATGCTGAGATTGATTTCCACGTTGATCCGAATGGAGAGAAAGTGATATTCAATGGACCGGGAACGGTGACTTACGACTCGCCGTCGGTAATTGATCCTGTTCACAAGGTTGAAATTGACAGTCTCATGACCGCCGTGTACTTCCAGTTTGACATGAAGCTCGGATTTGTTGACATTTTAAGAGAATACTGATGGTGAAACAATGCTGAAAAGAAGCAGAGAGGGTCTCTCTATCCCTTTAGATGCAAGCTTGTATGGTGCATTAGGTGCAGGGATGGTTGCAAGGGATGCTGTAACTGAATATCTTAACTGCGAGTGTGTCATGGCCTTTTTCACAACAACTGAGGATGTTGAGGGATTGCTGCCTGAAGGAATGGAGTTAGCTGCTAAACCTCCAAACGCAGCAATCTTTATAGCCCACTATCCATTCTCAACTCTCGGCCCGTACTATGAGATGTTCACGTTGATTCAGGTGGATTTTGAGGGTGAGCTTGCCTACTACTTGCCCTACATCTACGTAGACAACGATGCAGCAATGGCGGGTGGAAGAGAGGTCGTGGGCGCTCCGAAGAAATTTGCCAAAATGGGGATCGTGAAATACAATGATCTCGTGATGGGTTATTTGGAAAGGCCACCGGGTAAGAGACTTCTGTCCATAACCATCAAGCCCGAACAGAGAATACCTGACGCTATGGTTGAGGCATTCTTGCAGGAGGCTACGCCAATATACTCAATCAGGCTTCTTCCACCGATTGAGGGAGGAGACGGTTTAGCTCAGCTCGTCAAATGGTATGGATACATTAGGCTACACGAAGATGACGAGGAGAGGGTGACATACCATCACGTGAAGCTCGGAACGAAGAGAATATGGGGTGGAGAGACCACCGTTCTTTATGATTCTCCCTCTCTCTCCGATCCAGTGCACAAGATTGAAGTCAAAGACGTTTTGCTGGGAGCATACATGCAGTATGACATGGGTCTGAGGCCTGATAAGGTTGTGAAGGAGTGGAGACTTTAATTTTTTCCCATTCGGGATTAAAGATCGGGATTAAAGATTCAAGCAGTCACGATAAAGCTGGTTATGCAACTTTGACATTTCGTTTAAGGATAACTCTATTAAGAATAACTCTATTCATCAATGATTTTACCATCTTTCATGAAGATAACACGATCTGCAAGATATTCTGCCTCATCAAGGTCGTGAGTTACATGAATTACCGGAATATTTAGCGTGCGGTAAATCTTCCTGAATTTTTCCTGAAGTTCGAGTTTTGTGCTATGGTCAACTGATGAAAAAGGCTCGTCGAGAAGTAGAATATCGGGATTTCGGGCGATCGCTCTTACAATTGCCACCCTTTGTTTCTCTCCTCCGCTTAGCGTTCTGGGGAATCTGTTAAGTAATTTATCTATAGAAAACATCCGCGTAAGTTCTGCAATTCTACTTTCAGAAATTCTGTTCCTCGTAGCAAATTTTATGTTATCCACTACAGTCAGGTGAGGAAGGAGCAACAAATCTTGAGGCACGTATCCAACATTTCTGTTTTCTGGAGGCTCTCTCGTTACGTCTCTACCATTTATTATTATGCGACCATGTGTGGGTTTGTAAAAACCGGCAATTGTTTCAAGCAACGTCGTCTTTCCGCAGCCATTTGGTCCAAAGATCGCGACAACTTCCCCATTCTGCACGTCCAAATTCGCTTTCAGAAGAAAGTCGCCCAGCACAACCGTGACGTTTTGCAGTTTAATCATAACTCTTCACCACCGCCTGTTGTTTGCAGAACCACGAATACCACAAGCGCCACGAGAATCAGTACAAGTATTGTTGCCATGGCCTTGTGGATATCTGCCTGAGCCAGGTTGAGGTATACTGCGATCGGGAGTGTTTCCGTTTTGTATCTGGTAGCTCCCGCCAAGGTGACAGTCGCTCCAAACTCCCCCATTGCTCTCGCCCACGCCAGAGTGGTCGCACTTAAAATACCAACTCTCGCAAGCGGTATTGTTACCTTAAAGAACGTTTCCAACGAAGAATAACCAAAACTCCTTGAAATTTTTTCGTATCTGGGATCAATTTTGTCAAATACAGGTTTAGTCAGTCTGATGATGTAAGGTGTAACAACACTGAACTGAGCAATGATTATTCCTGGAACCTCATACACAACGTTCAGAATTCTATTTATGAAGATACCAGATGGTGTGTTTGTGAAAAATATTAGGAGCGCAGCACCGATGGCTACTGGTGGTAAAGCGATTGGAATGTTTAAGATTGATTCAATTATGTTTTTCCCTTTAATGTTTAGTCGGGACAGAGCGTATGCAGCAGGCAAACCGACCAGCAATGCGAGTAGCGTAGAAGTTGTTGAAGTTGTTACAGAAAGAAAGACGGCAAACCGGATTTCGGGAGAGAGTAAAGAGGATACAATTGCAAGAGGCTCTGTAAATATGTATATCGAGAGGACAATTGAAGTTGCAAAAAATAGCAGAAGAAAGAGGCTGAGCGTAGTAATTGCTCTGAAGACAAAATTCTCAAATCGCAGTCGTAGCGTTTGGTGCATGTACTTTTGCCTCCTCAAAAGTCGCGAAATACCCGTATTTTCTCCATATCTCCTTAACTTCCTTTGACTTCAAGAACTCCAGAAACATCAGGGCTCCTTCTCTATTTTGCGTAAAATTTGTAACAGTCCCCGTTATGCAAGATATCTTGTGTATTCTTTCAGGCTTTATCCACACTATCTCTGACTTGTTCGGATACCAGTAGTGGAAAACATGCCATCCAACGATGGCATCTACTGATTTCGTTGGTATGAGTGAAGCTGTTGCGGAACAGCTTGGAGCGTAGGTCACTATGTTCGGTTTAACCCTTTCCCACAAATCGGATCTCTCCAGAATCTCCTTTGCGTACAAGCCCACGCAAACCGATTGAGGATCGCCAATTCCAACCCTCACCCCCGGCTTGGACAAGTCCTCCAGAGATGTTATGTTTTTCGGATTCCCCTTCTGTACTATTATTGCTGGCATCAAGTAAGCGAGTTTTTGGACCGTCGAGTTATCCACCACGCCTTGCCGCATGGCTTTAAGCATATACTCTGGTGAGCCGGGAATAAACAGATCACCTCTTTTTGTTATTGTCATCGCAGACAGCACTTTACCCGAACCGCTCAGTATCAGCTCAACTTTTATACCATACCTCTTTTCAAACAGCTTTGCAGCCTCCTCGTAAACGGGTGTGGCTGCGGCTCCTGCAAAAACAACAATTCTTTCTTCACCTGTTGGATGGAAAAGCCCTGCCGCATACCAGCCGATAAAAATTCCGAGGATCAGCATGATTCCGATTGGTAGAATTATACGTTTTGACATTATCGTTACCCTTAAATACTGAACTTAAAGCTTTTGTTAAATGAAATCGTTTAACGATACTTTCCTGACGGAAAGGCAACTGGAAGTGTATGTGAGAAGACTTAAGGGTGAAACTCTGGAAAAGATAGCAAGAGATTTGGGAACCACGAAGAGCAACATATGTGCAATCGAAAAGTCGGCGAAGAGGAACGTAGAGAGAGCTTACAACACCATAAAGCTCTTGGAGAGTCTTATGTATGAAACGGTGGTTGAAATTCATCCTGAGACAGATATTTACGATGTGCCGGGAGTTATTTACAAAAAAGGAGATGAGATGGGGATAAAAATATCAATGAGCGGACCGGTATTGCTAAAATACTTGGTTGACAACTGTGGCGGCAAACTTCGTGGTAGGAAGGTTGTTGGAAAAATGAGGATAGCTATCAGTCGAGATGGATCGGTAGTTATACTGTAAATGGCCAGAAAGTCGTTTATTTTCTCGACTTAAACTTCCACACGATCCAGTATGGCAGTGGTGTAACAACAATGTGGCACAAAAACCGAAACTATCATAAATAAATGTTTGAGAGTGAGAATATGAAAGTGGGTATTGTTGGGGCAGGAACGATGGGTGCTGCGATAGCCGCCCTTTTTGCCAATGCCGATTATGATGTGGTTCTTGTTGACGTTAGTGAAGATGTGTTGAAGAGAGCTAAGGAAAGACACAGAGGGGAGTGTTTAGAGGAGCTTGAGCAGGCCGGGTTGAAGAGAAAAGAAGATTTGGTCTCCAAGATAAAGTATACAACGAATCTGGAAGAACTTAAGGGTTGTAGCTTTGTTGTTGAATGCATAAAGGAAAGACTTAAGGACAAAATAGAGCTTCTAAAAAGGGTTGAAGAGATTGTTGGAGAAGACACGATTCTCGCAACCAACTCCTCAAGCTTTAAACCCTCTGAGATGGCGATACATCTAAGAAAGCCTGAAAGACTAACTCTTTTCCATTTCTCGAACCCTCCGATACTCATGCCGCTTGTTGAGGTTGGCGGGGAGAGGGTGGCAGAGGATGTTGTTGCAAAAGCCGTAGAGATAGCGAAGTATATTGGAAAATCACCGATCATGCTCAAAAAAGAGTGCAGAGGACATGTGTTGAATCGCATTCTCGGTGCCGCTGGTGCGGGAGTTGGCTACTGCCTCCTCTACTACAGTCCGGAGGAGATAGATGCAGCAATGAAAAATCTTGGCTCCCCCTTTGGCTTTTTCGAAACTCTCGATCTAATAGGTCTTGATGTTGTATACGACGTTCTGATGAGCTACAGAGAGGTGTATGGAGAAAAATTTGCTGGATTCAAGGTGACGGAAACAATCATCAAAAAGATGATTGAGTGGGGAAAGCTGGGGAAGAAGACGGGAGAAGGGTTTTACAAGTGGGTTGACGGAAAGGCAATCATATCAGAGGCTGAGCCAGCAGACTTAACTCCCCTCATTGCTGCAATCGTTAATGAAGCGTTTAGGATAGTGGAGGATGAGATTGCAGACAGAGAGACGGTCAATGAGGTTTACAAGCTGGCAACTAACTCTCCTGCAGGCGTTTTCGATATTGCCGAGATGCTTGGCTACGAGAGAATACTTGAAGCACTGGAAGAAATCTACGCCAAGACTGGGCTTGAGGTCTTCAGACCTGCTGAGAGCTTGAAGTTAATGAAATAGCTTAGAGAAGCCTATTCAAACAGAGGTATTCACACCTTTCTGTGGATTTCGGTAGCTCGAGGTTCTTCTCTTTTTTCTTGAACACATAAAAGCAGTTTCCATTGCTTAATATCTTAGCAATTAAAAAACAGCACAATACTGACAAACTTTAACGTTAGTTATGATGAAAAACTCCCCTCTGAAATCTATGAGCAGTACATGGCAGCATGGGGAAAAATGAAGTTGGTTCCAGATGAAATAACTATTAGAAAGTTCATGAACCTAATTAGAGCTTCTGAATTTGATAAGAGGGATAATTAGATCAAAATCCTTGGCCTTCAGTAAGGCATAATACTCCTCGAGGGTGTAATCGCACTTAAGAAAGTCAAGAAACTGTTTTTTACTATCGAAATGCAATTGTTTCCTCATTTTTGAGACTAAATCTTCGGATAAAGCCTTGTATTTTCTGCTACCCATGCTTACTTGCGTTCGGATGTGAGGAATGTATTTGTCAGGGTCTTGAGGATCTCTAAGGCAAAAAATCCTGTGGTCGCGTTTTCTATCTACTATTTCCACGAAGCCCTTACCTGTCAGACTTTTGATTACTCTGTCTTTTTTCAAAGACATTTTCGAGACCTCACATCAAGTTTTTAGAACTAAATCGTAGGAATTTCTGAGTTGCTCTAAATCAAGATACTTCAATAATTTGGACTTTATTCCTTTTGATTTATCGTTTAGTTTCTCGTCTGGGATACTGAGAAATCCTATAATTAGCGATTCTAAACTCGACTCCAAATCCAGTAGGGCTTCTTGATAACTTGATCCGTACCCTCCTAACGCAAGTTCTTCATTTCCGATACACCACAGGCCTTCTTGTGCATCATAAGAAACATTGAATATTACAGAAGTTTTGAGTTCAAATCTACCAATTCTGTCGGTAAGGTACATAGTAAATGGTTCAATTTTAGACAACTTTTTTATCTCAGCAGTTTTAGCTCCCTTCCTTAGAAACCCTTCTACTATAAACAGGTGTTTTGTAAAATTTCTTTACACGACTCTCTAAGTCTGGGTGATAATAACATTTGACTTTTTCCCCAGTAGTGGTCTCAACCACAAAATGTCTTGAGTCATCCCCCTTAATCCTTATAATCACGCCTCTAAGAGATACTTGGTCTTCGCCCTTGTACTCTTTTATGAGACTCTCTATGTATTCTTCACGAGATGGGTCCAGATAAATAAAATTCTTCGGTTCTTTCGTGTCAGCAGCAGTATAGACGTGATATTTCTCTTTAGACCAGATATTTTTCAAGTTCTGAAGGAATTGTACCCGCCTGTTGGGTAGAGGGATTTTTTCTTCAATAGATCTCTTAAATTCTTCTGGATCTCTAATTAAGGTTGTGACCAGCTCCGAAAATTCGTCTATGACGATATTGAGGGGGGCGACCTTTTCCATATCGTAAGAATAGTAATATTGTGGTTGAAATTCAGCAAGTACACTTCCTTTAGAGATTTGCGTTAAAAAACAGCTTAAATTCATCCTTTTTACGACGTATCCATCTGTATCTAGAGATGATGTTAATTATCTTTTGTAAATTTACCAATAAATTGCCGAATGTGTAGATTTCAATCCTGCCATCGGCAACTACTTTTCCATCAATTTTTAGCCAGATTTTTTTTGGTTCATCACCCATCACGGATATCCTCTTAAAAATTTACACGTACTATAGTGTTTAAGGATACCTACGGCATACTATTTTAAATTTTTCGATTTCTAATCAGTCCCCATGAACAAAAATCTCTTCTCTTAGGAGAAGCCCTCCGCATTTCCTCGTCATAGATATGCTCTTCTATTTCTTATTCTTCTAACCATCCTCTCGAACTCATACATTGCCAGAAAAGATATCTCCAATCTGAGCCATTTCTTCGAAACTAAGCTTATAGAGTTCCTGCATTCGATAAATCACCCGATTACAAGGAAAAAACCATGGACCGGATTAGTGTACACTGATGGGCTCGAACAGCAGCTTTCTGAGAAGCTGTCACCCGAAGCGTCACGTGATCCCTGAACTGTCTAAGGGTAGAGAAAATGACATGCGAATTACCCAGAAGTCTGTGCTTGAAAAACTTCTGGAGCTTCATGAGAAAAAGAAAAGACCGATTCACATAGGTGACCTGAAAGAGGCCTTCAACGTCGTGGAGAAAAGAGATGTTGTAAAATCCCGTGGCTGGAGGAAGACCGACCAGATAGAGCATGCTCTGAGAGAGCTTTTCAAAAAAGGTGAGCTTTCCAGATCCGAAAAGCAGGTCAAACTCGAGAACTATCCCGCCTCACCTTACGCGAGTGTTAAGAGCAGGACTGTGAATGTGTACTTCTACGCTCCCGCTGACTGTGCGGGAAAAACCCTGAGCTTTCAGGTGAACGGGAATGCTGTCTCTGTCAGATTCATAAGCTATGCCGAGAGGGTGAAGGAAAAACCGAAGAAGGAGATGATCCTGGAAGTGCTGAAGAACTCTGAGAGGGCAATGACAGCCGGCGAGATAGTCGACGAGATATGCAGGAGGTATAATGCATATAAAATCGAGACAAGGCGCGATTTCTACAATGCGGTGAGCTCCATCACAAGGGCTGTTCTCAAGCCACTGCGTAAAGAGGGGCTTCGAGGACTGAAGCTTGACGGAAAGTGGGTCTGGTACTTCACGGACGAGCAGCTCGAAAATTACAGGGAGGAGTACATAAGGAAGAGTGTACTGCTCAGGACTGCAAGAGATCTTGTTAAGAGCGAAAAAGCGGTGCCGCTTAGCAGGGTGCTTTCCGAAATCGCAGCAACTCCTGATGAAGCGAAGTACCATTTAAAGAGGGTTGCGAAGTACATACCGGTTGATATCAGGGTTGAGACCGAAAACGGGAAAATGGAGGTTCACGTTTCTGTTCCTGAATTCAGGAGAGACTCATTCATTGACTGGCTGGGCTATGTTGTTCCAAGATCGCAGTCCGGCTTTGGTTATGAGAGCTTTCTCGTTGATCTCGAATCTGACTGGGTTGATGCACTGAAAATAGCTGTGAGGAAGTCGCTTGCAAGAGTTAACATCAAGACGGTAATAGGCAGCTTTTACGAGAAGCTTGTTGCAAGGTTATTCGAGATCATATGCAGCAGGGCTGACAGTCCTGCTCTCTCAAAATTTTCCCTTCCCTTCGTGTTCAGGGATGAGAGGGTGACGAATGTCTGGATTGTGACTGAGAACGGCAGAAAACTTGAATTCGATGTGCTGATAAGGGGAACCTTCTATCCCTTTGACATCATGGCAGGCGGAAGGCAATCGCTCGACATAATCATACCCATCGAGTGCAAGTACAGGATGGTTAAGCCCGAAGACGTTACAGCTTTCGATGACAGGATAAAAGCTGCCTTTGGGGATAGCAGAAACGTTCTCCCCCTGATGATCGGTCTTGGCTGGAACAATGAGGCTCTGCACATCGCGAGGAGACTTGGAATAATGACTCTCTACTTCTCGGCTGTTGACAGGCTTATCAGCGAGATAACGGGAAGGCGGTACAGGCACGAGGATGAGTGGAAGCGTGTTGAGGAGATGCTTAATAGAGGAGAAATCACGGTAAAAGAGCTAAGAGAAAAGTTAAAGAAAGGAGAGTGGAGGTTTGAGTTTGAGGAAAGTCTTTTCTCAGTTGCTACAGTTCATAATGGTGTTTAGACGGATAACCGTCTTCTGTGGTTCTCGGTTTTCCTTTTTTCAAATCCTCAATTATCTGTTGCACCGCATTCTCTATGCTTGAAACTTCTTCAGATTCGGTTGTTGTGATAAGTTGATCTTCCAAGCCGAGGTTTCGGTAAATCCAAAGTTTTCTGATCCAGCGTTCACGATAGCTCAAGTCATCAAGTCTACCCAAATGTTCCCAGTAGTAGATTTCACCATTAATGCTGATTCTGAAATCGGGATATATTCTTTTATCACGGAAATCTTCTGGCTCATACTCAAACTCTATTCCGAGTTCATCAAGAGTTTTTGCAATAACATACTCAATTTTAGATCTTACTGTAATCTTCCTTCCGTCTCTGAGTTCAAGAAGATAAGGTCTGAATGGCGATCTCTTGGCGTTGAAAAGCATAGTTTTGATTTTCTCTGTTGCAGAGTTTTGATAGATTTCCCATAGAATGAAAGGCAGTTCTCCTGCAAGATCCTCATGAATAAGAAGATAAATTTTCTTCTTCGCTCTCGTTAAAGCAGTATAAATGAGTTCTCGAGTAACAAATGATGTTACATCCTTAAGAACAAGAATAACGTAATCGAAATCGCTTCCCTGAGATTTATGCACCGTGATTGCGTATGCTAAATCTATACTCCTATCAGTTTTTAGTGGATTTTCTATATCTTGTCGAATTCTTTCAACAATCTGGTAGCCACCACTTTTACCGTATTCTTGGTATATTTCCCCAATCTCCCTAAACTTGAGATATCTATTTTCTTTTAGATATCCTATAGACCCATTTGCCAATCCAAGTACTCTCTGTTTTCTACCAGCTTTCTCGACATCTATGTAGATATTTTCTTCACAGATGAGTTTAGAACCGGGTAGAATGCCAGATCGCCCCTCCATAACAGCTTTCAAGTTCAGACCCCAGCTCCCGAACTCGCCAACCCTTCTTGGGGTGAGTACTTGAACGTATTCAATGTTCTCTCCATCCTTGAAGACTTCCTTGAATAATTCGAACAAACTTCTATCAGAGTGGTCTTTTCCAGAAATCTTCGCAAGTATTTTTTGTAAAGTTTTCTTCAGATCTTCCAGCTCTTTGAAACTGATAATTTCCATTGTATCATCATTTTGGACGCAGAAGTGTTCCAGTTCTTGAATTGTCGGTTTTTCATCATCTGCAAAGATGCCAGAAAGTCCGCCAATGGATGAATTTGGCAAAAATCTCAGATTATTCTTTAAACACACCATGTTTTCTTCGTATCCTTCTTTTTTGAGGAAGAATATTATGTCAGAGAACGGTCTTCCCGCCCCAATCGGAGGTAATTGTTTTACGTCTCCAACCAAAATGAGATGTTTTAATGATTGCTCATTTATCATAGAAAACAAAACAGCTAAAGTGACTTCATCTACCATTGAGGCTTCATCAAGTATCACAACAGACGGATTGAATTTCCATCTGGCTGCCAGTTTTTGGAACTCAACAAATATGTTTATTTTTCCGTCCAGTATTTTTGTAATAAATTCGTTCAATTTTTTAATATCGACAAAATACCTGTTAATGCTAATTCCAGCCTCCCTCATGGAATCAATTAATCCCCCATATAAAAACCTATGAATTGTGGAAACTTTGACCATGGGATCATTGTGTAGGCCTAAATCCCTCAATCTATTCCTAATTACCAGATTCGACTTTCCTGTTGGTGAAAAAACAAATATCCGTCCTTTCTCCTTTTTTCTGAAATGTTTTATCAGATTAATGATAGCTTGAGTTTTCCCAGTTCCTGCCCCTCCAGATACGATGAAGAGACCATTTTCAAACGCATTTCGATACAGTAGCCCTCTTTCCTTTTTCAGAGAATCTTCATCGACTTCTATTTGTGCTCGTGAGAGGTCATCTTTTATCGCTTCATGGATGAAAGTCTCATCATCAGTGGAAATAGAATATTTCTTCTTGAGCATAGTTTTAATGAATTTTTCAATGGTTTCCTCGACATTTCTGATTAACTTAAGCTGGTAGATGGTTTCACCTGTTTCTGGCTCAGTATCTAAGACGAATTTTTCTTTGAATGTCTGTAATGCTTCATAATCCCTGAGCTTTGACTCTTCTATTTGTAGATCTTCACCAATATAATACAGTGGATAGTCCTTGATTTCCTCTAGAATTTCTCCCCTAGTAAGATATGTATCTCCCGTAAAAAGTGCAGTTTCTAAGAGAATTTTTGAGATGATAGCTCTAATTCTAAAAGGAGAGGTTGCATCGAATCCTTCAAAATACCATTCAGCAAAATTGGGATCTGGAATAAGAGCCATATCAATATTATAAACGTCAATGCCGGGATCGCTCTGATCTAAAAGCCAGTCTTCTTTCTGGTCGTGCGTATATTCCTCTACCAGCAAATATGGATTTGTCTTTACAGTTCTGAAGCCTTTTCTATCAATTATTTCCATTACCCTTTCCATTTGCAGAACTGAGAAGTCAAAGAGAGAAATGAAAGCGAGCTTTTCCTTCTCTTTCCCAAGCTTATCTAGAGCTTTTTTAATCCTGTAGTCGTCAACTTCAATCTTCTCAGATTTTTCAAGATATGGGGTTATATCACCAAATTTATCAATTATCAATTCCTCAAGTTTTTCAGCTATCTCTTCGGACTTTTCGCCAAAATCATGCTTTAAAAGAACCTTTACTGCATTCCTGAATCCAGGATATTTTCCTCTCTGTTTCCAGAGTTCACTCAAAATTTTTTCAAGTTTATTAGAAATGTCGTTCAAGATGTCTCTAGGAATTAAACCATGTTCTTTCATTCTTTTCCAAGATCTTTTCAATAAGTAAACAAGGTAAAGTGCCTGATCGTGTGATAGCTGCATTGAGACGTATTTGAAAGCTGGCTGTAAGGTTGGCTCATCAATGGGTATTGCCACTTCGGTTAAGAGCTTCTGTCTCCTCCCTTTTTCCCCATCGTCTTTTGCTTCGTCAATCCACTTTAGATACCTACTATATGGCAATACGAACGCTGTTTCATAGTCAAGTTTTATTCTGAACTGCCACGCAATATCAGGGAAATTCTGCATACCTTTTCCTCTTCTTATCTTTTCCAGTAGATCACTGGGAAATCTGTATCTTTTAGGAGGTTTCACTTCTTTAACAAGTGCAGCACCAAGGAGCAATCTTTTGTAGTCGTCACCTGTAATGGGGTTGCTGTAATTAGCGTAAAAAAATACTACAGATTTTCCGGGAATTATCTTATTTAGGTATTTCTCGACCCTCTCTTCAAGATTTGCTGGATATCTTCCTTCAGGTGAGCCCTCTTCAGCAAAGGATAACTTAAAGCACCACGTGAATATAGAGAACTCCTCGAGTTCTTCTTGTAAAGGTTCCACAGATTTAAAATCTTCTTTTGCCCACTCAAGGTCAGAAAATGGATGAGGATCGATAACCAATAACAAGGTGGAGAGTATCCATTACTTCCTATAACTTCACCTAGAGGTTTTTCTTTGTATTCATTTTCAATTTCAAGATTCATTCTTCTCTGAAGTCTAGCTGATAATAAAGAGTGGTTTCCTCGACAGTAGATATTATCTGAAGGACTTCTACATATCTTGCCATTCCAGTCACTATCGTGCCAAGCAAAACGAGCTGTAATATGCCTAACTTCCATGATATTTTTTATCCATTTGGTTCGTTATAACATTTTTTGTCAATTTTTTGTCTAGAATCAAAATGATTAGTAATCTTTACTAAATGCATCTATTAACATGCAAATCGTTATGGAAAATTTTACATAATAAATTCACGCTATTGATTCAATCTCTCCAGTACGAATCTGACATCCCTCTCCTTGACAGTTTTCCTGCCCGCATGCTCTGCGAGCGCCTTTGCCTCTTTCCCAATATCTCGTATTAAACCTTCCAGAAATTCAGACAGAACCTCTAAAGCTTTTCTAGAGATTCTTTCAACTCCATTCTCTTGCAGAATTCTTTCCACAGTCTGTAAAGGCATGCTTCTGGTTATTCTTGGCATTTAGTACCACCTCTACAAAGAATACTGACTTAAATCCTTAATAAAACTTGTACCGCCTCTAAAAAGAGTTCAGAACCTTTCTCGGCACGTTTAACCTTATAAAATAACTCCCTCCAATCCCTCTTCTCTCCATTGTTATCAGACCGTATCTCGCTAGCCTCTCAAGGTAATATCTTAACATCCTGTCCCTCACCCCGGAAGGATACACCTTTCTGTACAGCTCATAGAACTCTGGATAGAAAATTCCGTTCTCCGGAATGAGTGAGATTATCTTCCTTTCCTTTGATGAGAGCTGCTCTACCATGCTTTTTGCCTTTGCGAACTGGGATTCTGACAAAGCCTGCTTTATGTGCTCAACCGTTACCCTGAACTTTCCATCCTTCTTTGCCAGCTCTCCTGCTCTGAGCAGCGTCTCTCTTGCAATTCTCACATCTCCTCCCATCTCGCAGGCAACCTCCGCAAGGTAATCTACTGCTTTCTCATCTACAACATCCTTCTGGAAGGCGAACTCAACGCGCAGTTTTATTATCTCACGCATCTCATCGAGGGTGTATGCTCTGTAGGGAATTTCCTCGACCGGGCGGAGGGAACTTCTTATCCGCGGGTCGACATTCATGAAAATGAACTGGTCGTTGGTGATCATGATCAGCTGCACGGGTATGGATTCTTCCTTGAGCCTCGAGAGGTCGTAGAGCACCTCTGCACCTCTTGGAAGAAGATGGTCGACTTCATCGAAGCATATCACGGGAAATATCCTGCTCTTTCTGAGTTCCGAAACGAGAAGGTCGAAGAGCTCATCATAGGCAACTCCTCTCCGCGATGGTATTCTGCGGGTTGGTCTTACCTTGCGGAAGAACTCGAAGATTATCGCGTAGATAACGCCCATTCTTGTGTTTATACGAAAGCAGTTGATGTAAACAGGAAATGCTGCTGTTTCCTCTTCCAGCTTTCTGAAGATGAATTTGATTGAAGCTGTTTTACCCGTGCCTGGCGGACCGTAAATGAAGATGTTAACTATGCCTGCTGGATCCTTCAGTGCAGAGTTTATCAGAGATGAAACTGCCTTGATCTCCTTTTCTCGGTGAGGAAGGTGATCCGGAATGTAATCCGGAAACAAAACTTCCTTCTGCCTGAAAACTGGATCTTCGTGTGAGTACATGATTAAAATTTACTTGGAAGAATTTTTAAAGATGTAAAGAGTAGATTGCAAAGATCTACTAGCTAAAAATTTAAGTTCTACCTCATTATTCATTAAATATGGGGGAGTTCCCAGGAGTTGAGTTCATCCATTTTTGCCGTGATATTGAGCCAGAAGAAAGACTAGAAAAGCTACCAGAAACTCTGGGTGTCAGAGAGGTAGATATTACAGACAATGCCAGAAATGCCTTAAACTACATTATGGATTTTCTGAGCTGGTGGGACCAAGAATACCATTTCACTCAGGAAGAGATTTTAAGAGATTATGACTACGAATATGCGAGTTTTTTTGGATATGTACTTCATAGCTTCATATCGGAAGACATCAGAAGCATACTAACGCTTGCTCTCACTGGTCACTTACAACAAGCAAATGTACTGTTGAGACGTGTAGTTGAATATACACTTTACTCTGTATGTCTAGATCTTCTCTCCAGATTTGGTACTGCAAGATTTAATGTTTTTGAAATTTACTGGCTTCCTAGGGAGTGGAAAAAACTGTTGAGAGGTCAGCGAGTTTCAGAAGATGACATCAGTGCAAAACTGAAAAAAATTTATGAACTAAATAAAAAAGATGAAGAAAGTCTACAGGAATTTAGGGAGAGATTTTTCAGAGAGGGGAACGAAGCCGATTTCCTGATGTTAATGTATAAATCCATTTGCAAAGTATGTGCTGAGAAAAAGAAGCATCTAAAAATAGAACCCATAAAGTTTGAGGAATTTCCATCTGAAGGCGATGTTATTGAACCCGTCTTTAACTACTGGAAAGACTACATTAAATGTGAATTCTGCGAGGAGCATAAAGCTTTTGGGTTAGTGTTTCATGTACTGGAAATGAAAACAGTCTTCAAGATCTTGAAAGTTCTTCTTGAGGATAGAGTTGTCAATGCTGTCAGCAATCTTGAAAAAACGTACTCAGTGCTAAGCAACTATTTTGTACATTTTGCAACGGATGTCGATTCTGAGCACATTGCACAGCTTCTAAAGAAAGATGTTGACTTCCTGAATTACGAAGGTCTAATTTACACCCTAAGAAACCTTTCAATGGTTCTTTGTAGCTATTTTATTCTTCTCAAAAACAGATTTGACATTGATGACAGAATTCAATACTGTGAAGTGCGTAAGAATGAATTCAATTCATTTTTTGAATTTTGAATAATTTTAAATATTTTAATGTATTAAAGATTTGTAATCAACTCTCTGTGTGGGGAAAGAGGCTCTGCTAGGTGTTATTCCTGTCGGCCCGCGGCGCCACTTGCAATTAACAGAGCCTCCCCCAATATATGCGGGTGAAAAGCACATTTGATGATATGGAAGATGTGCACGCATACAGAAAACGCTACGAGATTGCAATCAGACTTCTCAGGGAATCAGGCATTTCTCAGAGGAACAAACAGCTGATAGAAAAATTCTGCAACGACTGCTTTGCACAGGGAATAAAGGCGGGAAGGGTTCAGAAGTATGCGTACATTCTCAGGAGAGTTGCTGAATGGCTTGGAAAGGATTTTGACAGCGCAGGAGAGGATGACCTCAAAAGAGTAGTTGCACTGATTCACACATCCCCCTTCACGGAGTGGACAAAGCACGATTACAAACGCTCTATCAAGAAGTTCTTCAAATGGCTGGGAAAAGAGGAGCTAGTTTCCTGGATAAAATGCACAGGACCGAGGAACAGAAAACTTCCTGAAGAAATTCTCAACGAAGAAGACATAAAGAAAATGATAGATGCTGCGCAGAGCGCAAGAGACAAAGCAATAGTTGCTGTTCTCTACGAATCTGGCTGCAGGGCAGGAGAGTTTCTCTCTATGAGAATCAAAAACATCTCATTTGACAGGTACGGGGCTGTTGCTATTGTTCACGGGAAAACAGGGTACAGGAGAATAAGGCTAGTGCTCTCAACACCATATCTGGCTGAGTGGCTCAACTCACATCCCTTTCGCGATGATCCGGAAGCGTGGCTGTGGATTTCGCTGAGCAGCTTTAAAAGGATACCGTACAACTCTCTCCGCACAATCCTCAGAAATATTGCAGAGAGAGCAGGGGTAAAGAAGAAAGTGAACCCGCACGCTTTCAGGCATGCAAGGGCAACGCATTTAGCTAAGTTCCTCACAGAAGCGCAGATGAAGGAGTTCTTTGGCTGGGTTCAGGACAGTGATATGGCGTCTGTATATGTTCATCTCAGCGGAAGGGATGTCGACAGGGCTATACTGCAGCTCTACGGAATGGAGGTTGAGGATGAAAAAGAAGAAAATGGTAAACTCATGCCGAAAAAGTGCCTGCGCTGCGGCGAGATTAATCCAGCTACAAATAAAGTTTGCAGACGATGCTTCTTCCCGCTGGATGGAGGCGCTGAAGTTATTCTTGAAAAAGAAGTGAAAAGAGAACTGATCGACGCCGTGATTGAAACCCTGTGGAACGACAGAGAGTTCAGGGAAATATTCATGAAAAAAGTTAGGGAAGTGAAAGCTCTAATCTAGCTGTTTCCTCCTCAGGAGTTCCTCTGCCAGCTCGCTGAAAACCTCCCTTACCCATCTCTTCTCCTCTTCAAGGCTGCTCTCTTCGTCGAACTCATGCCCATTTCTGCAGCGGAAGATTCTCCTGAACACGCCCTTGCTGAAATCCGGTTCTATTGTCTTCAGTATTGCATCCTCTCCACAAAAAGGACATTTTCTGAATATTCCAGGCATGAGAGAGAATGGAAAACACGAGAAAAATAGAATTAAGAGTGAGTTCGGTGCAATCTACAGCTTTTCTTAATAAGAAGTTTATTTTACGTGAGCCCCAGCTTTCTGCTTTCTCTGCTTGTTTTTTATTCTCAAGTCAAATAACGGATAATTCCCCAACTTTAAAAAATTTAAATCTTATTCAAAAATGTGTGGATACACTTCCTTTGCTTTGGTATGGATCATAGTTATTCTACTCTTCAGAAAGGCTTCGTAAGTATCAATTTTCCACAAGTTTTCTTCTCTAGGAATAAAATGTCTTTCTAATGACAGACTATGGTTTCTCAGGTAAATTGGATCTGAATCTCCGATTTCTGAGTTCAATGATTTGTCAATGAAAGTTATATTGCCTATATTATTAACGTAGATGTCAGGATTCTCGTCCTCTATTTCCAAGTTCTTTAGCAAAAACTCTCTAGGAAATATGTGGTGCTTTGCCAAATCGTCAAAATCTCTCTCCCTAATTTTTCTGTTTGTCCAATCATCTGCTTCATTTTTTATTAATAATATGTATAACAAAAACAGATAAGATTTTCCGACTCTCCCTCTCAACACATTTATTCTTAAACCCTCTTCCAAATCTTTCCTACCTATTTTTACCCTAGCTCTCCTCCTCTCTATGTTTTCTAATAGTTCTTCAAACGGAAAACTTCCTCTCTCTTTTACGATCTTTAAATCCGATTCTAGCTTCGTGTCTGTGTTAGAACTGTAATACCCATTAAAGTTCACAAGTACGAACCAAGTCTCAATTAACTCCAAACTCCTCTCGTCTAGTTGACTAAGATTTGTTATTCCATTTGATGAAAAGTACCTAGCAATTGTAATGATGGGTACTTGGCTTGGTAGAATCCTCGTATCCTTTATCCCCAGTCGTTCTCCTAAAAAGTTAACAGCCAGTTGTAATGAATTTCTCGCGTCCGCCAGTCTTGCTAGTATTTCTTTTTCAGGAATACTTAATATTCTATCAATGACTCTATCAAATTGTTTAACTTTCGTTATATCGGTCTGTGGTATTTCAAATTGAGAAAGGACACATCTGATGATTGGCTGCAGGTCTATTTTGAACGCCTCTAGATTTTTGTAGATTGATATTATTTCGTTTTTTAGTGGGCCCCTTATCCTCCCGGCTATGAATGAAAGCATAAGTTCTACATTCCCGATTCTCACACCAGCCTTATTTACCCTAGTAAAAGCCTCAGCCATCTCGGAGAACGTCGTTTCATCCTCATGTGTTGTTCTTAGGATATAAATTGGAATTTCGTAGCTTAAGATTTTACCGATAATTTTGTATAACATTTCTTGAGCTTCAGAACTTAGCTGTCGTTCTATTTTTCGCTGGATTTCGTAGTCGCGCATTGCAGGATTGCTAGCAAAGGCTTTAATTGCCTCATATAAATTTGTTCCCTTCTTTTCGGATTTGTACAGTCTATAAGAGTCCTTTCCAACAACAATTGAGATCGGACTTTTGGCGATCTCTTCATCATCTCTTTTAATTTTCCAGTTATTAAATAACAGTAGTAAGCTTGTAAGTCTCTGTTGCCCATCTATAACATAGTAAATGTCCTTATTTTCAGCATTTTCCGGGGATCCTATAAGGGATCTTGTAAATGGATCATTTTTGTAAAATTCTCTAGAGGGCCTCCAAAGTATTATGCTGCCTATGGGACAACCTTTTATTATTGAATCGATGAATTCTTTTATGTCATCTTCGTCCCACACAAAATCTCTCTGAAAGGTAGGCAAACAGTAGTAATTGATTTCAGTCTCTCTAATAATATCCTCAACGTTCTTTTTGTCAACGGCTGTAGCAATCCTGACCATGAAACGATTTTTACTAATAATGAAATTTAAATTTTTTTAAACCTCAAGATAGAGCAATATAAAAATAAAAATTAAAAAATTAACTTCTTTTCCACCCTGAACCTCAGCAGTCCTTCAAATCCAAGAGCCAGTACTTCTGCCCTGAACTTCTCGTTCTCGTAGATTTCAGAGTTAAAGGTCACCGGAACTGTTCTGTACTCTCCGAAAACTTCTTTCAGCACATCTTTAACAGCATTGCCTACTTCGCTGAAAGATTTCTCACCGATTTCGTAGCGATCATTGTTGAGTTCTATCTCACCGCGATCGATGTCGTAGATTATCCAGATCCTCTCGATCTTTTCAATGTACTCTTTGAGCAGATCTCTCAGCTCCATGATATTTTCCATTTCCTTTTTTCGTTATAACAGAGAAGAGAGCTGATTGCAGAGTGAAGATTGCAGTTTACTCGTTCTTTTCAGTTTTATCCCAGCGCGGATATTTCAAATTCATGGATACAGAAAAACTCGCTCGCTTTCTGGAGGAAAACACAGTACCTGCCTGAAAGCATAACCTTCAAAAGCGACTGGCTCGGCTTGAAGCTGGCTTACTGCGATGCACTTCTTTACATGCACGAAAGCCAGAGAGATGTGGTGAGAAATCTGGCGAAGCATGCTGTCGAGCACGAACACCACAAGCTGGTTTTCAGGGGATCGGGAAACGTTTTCTGCGATTTTTTGTCTACCTCTTCGTTAACGACAGCGATGCTCCGGAGTTGCCGTACTTCATGCTCAACAGAAACGAGATTTTTGATTACTACGACGTTTTTCTGGAGCGGCTTTCAGTAGAGGGTAAAAAGATAGTTTTCAGAGTTGACAACCGTGTTTACAGGTTTGACGATTACCTGATAGAAGAATATGGAGATGAAGCATGCAGTGTTTTTCTCGAGGAAGAGATGTGGGAATATATCTACTCAGGGAAGTTTGACCCGCTGCCTCTGACTGAAAGAGTTGATTCGTGGGGGAGAAGGGTTTTGAAGGTAAATGGAAAAAGTCCCAAAAACAGAGGTTAATTGAAATTAGGTATGTAAGACTGTTGAAAATAAAAATTATATCTTGTTTTTTGCAAAACTATAAACATGTCTACAAAAATCAATGAGAGATTTGATAAGGAGAGTGTCAAAATACTGGCAAAATTCATTACAAGAAAATACGGTAATAAAAAGAATTTTCTGGATGTTGTAAGAGAGAAATTGGGAATACGTTTATCTTCACGTGCAGGTTATGAAACCATATTTTCAAGAATCTGCGATAAATCAAGCAGTGAGAAATTACTGTCAATACTTGGTGTTAAATCTGTTACTGAAGCCGACATCAGAATTCTCCTCTCTGATGCTCTATACTATGGTTTACCGGAAACGTCTTGGCAATCCTCATTCTCTCCACTTTATGAAGAATTAATGGGAAAGAAAATAAAAATAAAACGAAAGGTTGATAAAAAATTACCAGCCTTTGAAATTGCATTTCATGTCAGTGAAAACGAATATATCTCTGCTTGGACGAAACTGTACAAGAAGGGTGTGTTGCCACCATTCATCCATTATAAAAACATTACAATTGGGCCGCTCGGATGGCTGAAATCTTTTCACAGCAGGGAGGGTGGAGTATGGGAGTTATATTCCACCGTAATTGAAATTGTGGAAAAGAAGTTTGATCCATTTTCTCAAGAGATCATAGTTCGCACGTGGCTGGGTACACTACAACAGGCGAGTCTTAATCCTAGTAAATACGGTATCCCCGTAGACGAATCCGAGAAGATAAGGGAATTATTCAGAAAGGTAGAAATTGAAAAAGACGATTCAATAAGATATGCCAAAATTCTTCAATTGATACACACATACTTTAATGATGCCGAGTTATGTTTCATTGTAAATGAGCTCTTAGCAGGAAATGTAAAAGGACCAGACGGTAAGAGAATAAAAATTTCGCCTCCAAGAGTTAGAGGCCTCTACGAAAGATTTCCATACTCATTTTCAGAATGGATTATTACTCCTCACGGAATTTTCCAACAGATATCTAGGGTAGAAAGAGATCCTTCACAGGAACTGGCAAATCTAATCAAAAAAGCCATAAAAAGGGGATGGTTTGATGAGAGAAGCCTCGAACCTGAATTAAAGGAATACAAAGGAGAATTTGACCAGAAACTTCTAGAATACTGCATTAAAGAAAATCCAGAAAATATTCTGAGAAATTTATTCGGAACGCCTCAGTTACGAAAAATAGCTGAAGATCTACAGATTAGAGCTGCGTCTCTCATCGATGATAAAGATGAGATTGTGAAAATCATACTTCTTCAACTAGGTTTCAACTTACCACCTGTAATAACAGGTCTGGAGGAATACAGGAAGTTTCTGAATGAATGTCGTAAAAAATTGGGAAGAGAGTCGCCATCAGCAATTGTTACTGATCTTTACAGGGAAACCGAAGGGGTCCTTCGAAATTTGAGTTATTTTTACCTGTGTTTTCTGTACAATACAACTCTTAACAATATTGATCAAGTTATAAGAGAAAAGGTTAGATTGCGTGAGAAACCATTTGAAAAATGGGGTCTCGGCCATTTTATTAATTTGCTGAGGAGATTGAATAAAATTGTGAAAAAAGATAGAACCCTGCTGAATAAATTAAGAAAAGAGTTCGGAAGAAGTCAACTTATACCTCAACGGCTTTTAAATGAATTGGATGAGATATCTCCCAAACTCTCCTCATCAGGAATAAGGCATAAAAAAGATACAACGATTTCCAGAGAAGATATCAACGAGGTCATAAACAAACTTATCGATATATCACATAAATTAGAGACACAGGAAATTTGGCCCCGAGTAATCAAGCTGATACACAAAATTGAGAATGGATATGGGATTGAATACTTTGAGGCTGTTGACGAAAAAGGGGAGAGATGGATAATCAGAAAAAGATGGCTTGATACATCTCGGCCTTATTTTATGCATTCAAAAACATATCCTGTTGCCATCAATCCAATATTAATTGAAAAGGTGTTTTGAGTAGAACTTTGCACCCTCCTCTCTCTTCCCATTTTTCTTCTCGCTCCTGCACAATAAAAAACATGACCGCAAATCCGTTCACCGCACTGAGAAGATTAACCCTGAAGGCAGCTTTGTTCGCTGCAGCCGCACTGTTGTTCGGGATTTTCGCAGTCATGTACGGACTTGCAGGAGATCTGATAAGTGCGATGCAGCACGAGATATTCTCGCTCCTCTTCCTTCAGCTCTACCAATTTGAGATCACGAAAAACATGGTCAGGAAGGTGAGCAGAAAATGAAGGCACTCCTGGGATTTTTCGCAGGGCTGGTGCTGGGATTCATTGCGAGAACACTCGCAAGGAGCTTTACAGGTTTGCTTCTCACGGCAGCAGCAGTTATCGCAATAGCAGGTATACTGACTGACAGAACCGAGATCAGCCTGCTCAGCATTCCGCTCATTCTGATTGCAAGGAGGGGTGGTTAAACTGTTCGAGACACTGAAAAGGTTTTTCAGCGGTGTCTGCAGGCTCACACCTGAACTTCTGAGAAGCGTAAAGACCGAGGAAGTGTTGAAGCTGGAACTTCCCGAGACAGCAAACCACCATCTGCTCGAGAGTGTCTACAGACTTCTCTGGAGGCGAAGATTAGTTTACTCGCTTGAGATCCGAAAGGAGGGAGAAGCGCTCTGTTTTGTCTCAGCAGAGAATCGAGAGTCACTTGATGAGCTTGTGAAGAGGCTGATGGCGGTTTACCCATTTCCGCGCATGGAAGCTGCGAGCATACCGCTGCCCGTGAACTGCTACGTTTCCGCAGGCTATCTCAGGCTGAGAGGACAGGCATACATGCTTGGAGAGGGCGAGGCTCTGGAGCATGCTCTCTCAGCAGCCGATAACCTGCTGATACAGTTCCTCTTCAGGCCTGAGAAGCTTGTGGTAGAGAGAGTTGCTCGCGAAAGCCCTGTTTACAGGTTGCGGGTGGCTGTTGCTGTTTTCGCAGATGACTGGAGAGAAGCTGCAATTGCATGCAGGCGTGTGCTCGAGAGCTTCACGGTTCTGAGCTCATCCCATTCTTTGCTGGAACCTGTGATTCCGAGAATTCCCGGATCATTCGCAGTGCTCAGAGCGATGCTGGAGCGGAGATTTCTCCCTGAAGATAGCTTTCGCGTTACTGCTGAGGAGCTCGCTTCCATAGCGCGCTTTCCATTGGTCAGAGATAGCTCAAATACCTCCCAAACCGGAAGTCAAAGACGTTCTTGAGCTTTTCCCTCTCTTTATTGGAGAAAGTCCTTTCCTTCAACAAGTTCTCTGCTATTACGAGCTTTATTCCAGCTTTTTCAATTTCCCTCTTCCTATAGAGATCACCCACTTTCCAGACGACGAGGTGTGGAACTACTTTGTTATAGTGCTTCTTCACAGCCTTTACTTTTTCCTGTAGCTCACCGATCCTCTCCAAGGGATTGCCAAAGCTGGCCTTACACTCAAAAATATGTGCCGTGCCATCCTGTGTTATTGCCAGAACGTCTATTTGCTTTCCACCCAACCTTTTGTCCCACTCAACTTCCCTGTATCCTAGCTCGTCTTTTTGCTTGGTTAGATGGTAATATACTAGCAATTCGAGGAGTTTTCCCTTTGTATCCCCTACAAAATCATTTATCCTTTTTGTGATTTCCTCAAGATCAAGTACAAGCTTCCCAAATGGTAGACAGGATATTTTCGCATTGAAGACTGTTGACGTGCTTTTTTCCACAAGAAACTTCTTAAAAATTTCTTTGTCAACAATTATTTCCTTTACTTCAACAAGCTCCTTCCTGCTAAATTCCTCTATGAACATTTCAGCCATTTCGTGATCACTGCTACCAGCTCCAGAGTAATCTGTGGCACAGTCAAAGAAGACTATCCAGCCAGAAGCGTCATAAATGACCCCATAAACTCCAATTAGGATTGCATAGCTATAATCATACCCGCCGTTTGCCGGGTGTTTAATTCTCCTCACAAGTACCTTGTCTCCGTCTTCCATCTTTTTCAGATTTACAGACCCTGATAGCATGGTGATAAACGCCGGTACACCGCTGAAGAGTGTAATCTTCTGTGTATCAAGGACTTCAACATCGTACCAGAGGAATAATTGTTCCAATCTCTTTTTTATTGAGTTCTCATCATTCTTGCTCATGTACTCTGGATCATCCACTCCTTCTGGATTGAGGAGTTCAGAAAATATACCCTTATCAATCTCGCCTTTCAGCTTGAGAGAGCTGTCAAATGGAAGTTTAATCGAGAATTTCCGCATCATGGGTTTTACGATCTCTTCGTTAATGACCGTGAAAAACTCATCGAGTGCGTACCAGCAAATTATCTCTTCAAGTTCTTCTCTATGCTTGTTTAAAAGGTTAACCTCCTCTTTAGTCATTGGTCGAACCTCTGCTTGAATGTCCGCAGCATCCTCATCATGAAAAACGCGCTCCTCCTCCAACAGCTCCTCCTCACTTACCGGGATTCCTAGTTCAAGTTCGATTGATTGCTTTGCCTTCTCAGCATAAATCTCACATGCCCTGTGAAGGTCAACAAGCTTAGTTTCCGCAAATTTGTTCCCCAGCAACTTGAACCAGACGAACTGAAGGGTATACACATATCCTTGGTAGACCATTTTTAGATACTTTCCTGTAAGACTCCCTTCAAACATGGGAACAGACAGAAAATAACCATATGGTAAGCCCCTATGTGAGTCGTTTAGGTATAAGTTGAGAAAGAACATTGCGGAGTACTTCAGTGCCTGAAACTTGTCCATTTCCTTCACCACGGGTGACGCGTGTTTCTCGAATACGAACATGAATGGCTTAACTATTTCTTGCCTTATCTGATCCAATACTGACGTTATTGTTGAAATTCTACTTTTTCTGAGCTTTTTACAAATATTCCATATCCTCTTCACCACAATAACTTTCTCACAAGTGTTTGGGACATCTTCAATCCTAACGCCCCTAAAACTTGCTCTATAGAACTCAAAATCTTGCTGGAAACCTATATTTCCCTCTTTCACTGAGATCAGTAGCGTTCTCATCGCGGTTTCTATGAAGAATCTGTATCCGAGAAAGACTTCATCGTCAAACTCCTTTTTATGGAAGTTTTTAAGCCATTCCCTAAACTCTTCGAGATTGGTAGCCATCTCAATTATAAAGCACTCTGAGATTATTTTTGCTAAGTCACTCTCATCATAGTACTTTATGCTATTTCCACTCATATTCAACACCAGCCAACCCACCAATCCATTTGCACCGAGCTCTCTCAAATTTTTCTATAGATCTGTTTATTTTTGAATTTTTATGGGCGTGGTACTGGGAGTTCGAGGTCTCTCAAAAATAGAAATAGACGTAAGCAATGAGCTGATGCAGCACCAGCATGTCATCGGTGCTACAGGAACTGGAAAGAGCACACTTCTGGCAAATGAGGCTGTGCAGGCGTTTGAGGAAAAAGCATGCTGCATTGTGATCGATCCGCATGGAGAGCTTGCTTTCGACGTCGTGAGAGCTGTGAATCCTGCTGACCTGAGAAACGTCTATCTCTTTGATCCTCTCAGGGTGAGGTTCTCCCTGAATCCGCTGGAACTGGAGAGCTATGAGAACAGGGAGATTGCTGTTGAGAGAATCATCGGAGAGATCACGGAGTTTTTCAGAAAGTTCTACGGCAGGCAGTACTGGGGACCGTCGCTGAACAGGATATTTCAGGATGGGCTTCGAGTTCTGTACGAGAGAGACGATTCCCCAACGATGAAAGATCTCTACAACCTCGTGAGCGGTAAAATGCATGACAGGGAGTTTCAGGAGGAGCTGAAAAAGCTGCCCAGAGGAAGAACAGATGCTGTTCTCAACAAACTCGCGCCATTTGTGAACAACAGGTTTCTGAGCAGGATACTCTGCAGAAAGCCGTCCTCGGTGAGGATCGAGGAGCTCATTAAAGAGAGAGTACTCGTTATCTTCAGGCTGCCGAGAGGTGAGCTATCTGAAGCTGTGAGCACACTTCTTGGTTCTGCGGTGATAACAAGGGTGTGGTTTGCAGCTCTTTCGAGGGGTGGGCGGTTTCCAGTCGTGCTCTTTTTGGATGAGTTCCAGCTGTTCTCCCATCTCGAAACCCTGGGAAACATAATCTCGGAGGGCAGGAAGTACAGTCTGGGAGCGGTGCTCGCACACCAGCACACTAAGCAACTCCCTGAGGCGCTTCTGAATGACATACTTGGCAACGCAGGCATAAAGATTGCATTCAGAGTCTCAGGAGATGATGCAAGGGTGATTGCAAGGAGTTTCGGAGGGAGGAGCTTGCTGAGAAACTTGTATCTCTCCCAGATGGAAAGGCAATTGCATGCATTCGCGGAGAGTTTGGCGGTGAGGCAAGGATTGTCGAGCTAACGACCCTTCCGGTAATCTACAGGAATTCCTTTCTTTCCCACGTTCTGGAAAGAATGCGCGCGATGTTTGAGATCGGTGATGATGAAGAGATCGCTCAGGAAGAGCCGGAGATATACGAGCTTCTCAACATCCTGCTGAAAGGTAGCATGAGCATGAGCGAGCTGTTTGAGGAGTACAGGAAAATCAGACCTGGAATTAGCGCTGGTGATGTGTCAGCTCTGGTTGGGAGGGCAGAGAAACTCGGTTTTGTTACGAGGAGGGTTGAAAGAAAGAAGAAGGGAAGACCGAGAATCATGGCAGAATTATCGGAGAAGGGACTTGGGCTCTGCTGCGGGCATAGTGGAGCTGCAAGGACAGGCGGCGAGTTGCACACAAAGCTTGCAAGGGCTTATGCTGACATGCTGAGAGCTCAGGGCTACGCTGTCATATTCCCACCGCAGCGAGGCAGGGAGGAGCAGCCGGATATGATTGCATTCAAAAGAACTGATGATGGATGGAGAAAAACTGCGATAGAGGTTGAGGTGAGAGCGGATCATCCCGAGCAGGTTTTGAGAAATTACGAGAAAAACGTGCGGAGAGGTATGGATGTCATCCTTGTAGTTCCCGATGAAGTTGTTGCTGAGAGGGTGAAGAGGATTATCGGTGAGAAGCAGGGCTGCAGAATTGAGATAGTCAGGTGAATCTTTTTAAGTTATCGAGGAAAATAATAATCAGGTGCTGGAGATGGAGACCATTGAGGAAATAAGGGATGCAATGATTCCGGTGCTCAGGAAGTATGGAGTGAAGAGAGCAAGTCTATTCGGCTCTGTCGTGCGAGGGGAGATGAGCGAAGATAGCGACATTGATTTGCTGGTGGAATTCGAGGGAAGAAAGAGCTTGCTTGATCTTGCAGGGCTTAAGATAGAGCTCGAGGAGAAGCTGAAGAGAGACGTTGATGTTTTAACCTACAAATCCCTCCATCCCCTTCTCAGGGAGAGAATTCTCAGGGAGAAGGTTGATATTCTATGAAGAAGGATGTGAAAACTTTTTTGCTGCACGTTCTTGAGAGCATAGAGAGGATAGAGGAGTACACAGAGGGTGTGAGCAGAGAGGAGTTCATGGAAAATCATCAGGTTCAGGATGCAGTTCTGAGAAGACTCGAGATAATAGGAGAGGCTGTCAAGAACATTCCGCAGGACTTTCAGGGATAGGGTACCCGGATGTGCCATGGAAGCAGATTGCTGGAACGAGGGATATACTCATCCATGAGTATTTCGGAGTTGATCTTGATCTCGTGTGGGAAATTGTTGAGAGGGATTTGCCGGAACTGAAGGAGAAGATTGAGAGAATTCTTGAGGAGATGGAGAATTAGAGAAAATTAAGTGACCTTGTCATTGTGATTGAAAAAAGAGGATAAAAGATTCTTGTTCTGGAAAAAAGAGGAGCGATGGGAGAAATGGTTATGTTATTAATGGGTTTGTAGCTGTGAGAGTGAGTTGCAGGCTTTGCGCATCGCATACAAATACAGAAAATTCCAGAAAGCCCAGAAAAGGAATTTTGATGGATTTGCAGAATGGGTTGCAGATTAAAACGCGTGAAACTTTCAATAGTTATTTACTTCAAAATGCCATATAGGGTGAAATTCTTAAATTTGTGTGATGCTATATTCTAAGAGAGGTGTTTGTATGATTCAAGAAACTCCAAAAATTTTAATGTGTTACGAAGGAGCTCTGGATAGATCAGTAGAGAGATGTGGATCTATGTACAAAAATGGGACTAAAAACACTGAGAAATTCTCTAATTCATTTTTAAATTGTGAAAAAGGGACCTAGAATGAGAACAGTATACCCCATTCCGTTTTTTGTTGTTGACAGGCCTATGTCTCTAGAACTTCTAAAGTTCTGTGAAATAAACAAACTACCGTTCAGAATCGGTCTTATGGGTCATGCAAACACATCGAAAAATTTCCAAAGAGAATTCAAAAATTATAAAGAGAAAAATATTATAAAAATGGTGGATTCTGGCGTTTTCTCAAAAGATGGTTGTAAACATGACTACTTTAGCTTGTTTGAAACTTATGAAAAAATGGATGTAGAATTTGGAGTTATTATTGATGTTCTCAAAAATAAAGATAAAACAATAAAGAGTGCAAACGAAGCGATGAGAATTTATAAAGATGGTGATTATCGTTTTAAATTAGTTGGTGTAGCACAAGGAAATGACGTAAAAGAATATCTTGAGTGTTATAAAGAACTGAAAAAACTAGGATATGAGTACATAGCAATTGGTGGTCTTTTGAAAAAAATAGAGAATTCAAGCAGATACGTTCGAGTTAGGGATGAGAACTTTCTAAAAAACATAGTTGCAAAAATTAGAGCAAAATATCCCAACGATTGGCTATTTTTGTTGGGCTGTTTCCACCCCAAAAGGATTGAATTATTCAGAAGTTACAAAATATTTGGAGCTGATTATAAGGGCTGGATTCTAAATTATAAACCTCCTACCCCCGAAGAAAAAAGCACTAAAAGTAAAGAGGAATTGAGGGAAAGAAGATTTATTCAAGTTAAAAAATATCTTTACACTAACGTATTTTCAAATTACCTTGAAATAAAAAGGAAATTACTTATAATTCCTTGCTCGAAAACAAAAAAGAACATAAAAGGCGAGCTCCCAGCGATAGACCTTTATGATGGTCCCTTCTTTAAACTTCTAAGAAAATACGCCAACATACCATTTCTGGATGTTTACATAATTTCTGCTAAATACGGTCTCATAGAAGCTTTTGAACCAATTAAAAAGTATGACTTACGCATGAATTCTAGAAGAGCCAGCGAACTAAGGGCTTCAATCACAAAACATTTAGAGACAATAATAAAAACTAATAATTATTCTGATATTTTAATTAATTTGGGAAATGATTATCTTGTAGTACTTGATGGATGGTTGGAAGAGTTAGTTTCAAATAATAGAAGAATAAATGTAATATGTTTAAAGGGAAAAATAGGGGAGAGACTTGGTCAAATGAAAAAGTGGTTGGATTCACTCAAGTCCCTCGAGGTGTCTACAAGTGTTGATAAAAAGCGTGTTTAATCCTCTTGAAGCTACTGAAAACATCCAAAGAGAGTACTTTGAATTCTTCCTAACATCATTCGCACCTAATAACGAAGAGCTTCAAGAACTTCTTAGAGAGCAAATTCCTACAAAGTATCTTTGGCGCGGACCTTATATCTCCATTCTACCACCCATAAAACAAGGAGATCTCTTCATAGAATTTGAGAGGGAAAGAATCAGTCAAGCTGTTAAAAAGGCTTTTTCCAACATACAACGACTTTACGTACATCAGGAAGAAGCAATTAGCAAAATTATAGATAGTAGGAACGTAATAGCAGCAGTACCTACAGGAAGCGGTAAAACAGAGATCTTCATGATACCTATACTACAATACTGCTATGAGCACAGAGGAGAGCCAGGTGTTAAAGCTATCTTAATTTACCCCATGAATGCGCTCGCTAAAGATCAAGTAGAAAGATTGCGCAAAATCCTGTGGACACTTAATAAAGACTTGCCAGAAAGTGAGAAAATCACTTTTGCTATATATACTGGCGATACCCCCAAAGATAAACGAGAACTCGAAAAATTAGAAAGGTTTACAGAAAATTGTTTTTTAACTGATTTGGAAAGGAGAATTTATGGTTGCCCCGAAAACTGTGATACAAAGCAAATTAGATATTCTGCTAATGATGAGGTTTTGTATTGTCCACTAAACAAAAGTGTAAAGTTTGGATATCAGATACTAACAAGGGATAGAATGAGGAAAAACCCCCCAGATATTCTAATTACTAATTACGTCCAACTAGAGCACATACTAACTAGAAAGAAGGATAGTTCTTGGCTGGATAAGAAAGCTGTTAAATTCGTCGTTTTGGATGAAATTCATACATATACAGGTTCCAAAGGAATAGACATTGCCTTTTTAATAAGAAGATTAAAAGAAAGAATATAGGAAACAACATAATTTGTATAGGAACAAGCGCCACACTTTCAAGTATACAAAATGAGCAAGAAAGAAAGAAGAAGATAGCAGAATTTGCGAGTAGTATTTTCGGCTCTCAATTTAGTATTGAAGATGTAGTCGAAGCTACATTCGAACCGTACAGTTTTCCTAAACCTATAGAACTAAAAACCCTCGAACCAATAGAAGAAGTTGATATAGTAGATTTAGAGAAATCGATTGATGAGACTACTTTTAGGAATATACTAAGAAAAATCAATTCAGAATACGCTTCAAAGGAGGGTAAATCAAAATTAGAGATCTTGAGCGAGGCCCTACTTCAAAATCCTCTATTTCAATTTTTAATTACCGAACTACAAAAACCACAAAGTTTGGAGGAAATTTTACATAAAATTCGTAGCAGGAGAGAACTATCTGAACTAATAGCAAATATGGATTCTGAAACTTTAGAAAACGTGATATGGAGCTACCTAAAACTCGGCAGTAGGCTTCCAAACCCGAATAGTCCCACACTTCCTTTGATTAGCGTCACTGTACATAACTTCTTTAAGACGATTGAAAGAGTATACAAATGCAACAAATGCTCAAAAATCTTTATCACACCAAGAGATAAGTGTGAAATCTGTAAAGCCTCAGTTGACGAAGTTGGAGTTTGCAGATTTTGCGGTCATGAATTCTATATTATCTACGTCGCCGAAAACGAGTTTGTAGAATGGTTTAACGAGTACTCAGACAAAAATAAGTTGAAGAAGAAAATATCAAAATATTTCGATCTTCCTAAGCATAATGGGATCTCTAAAAGAATTGCAAAACTTTCGTATTCATCTGAGTACTCCGCAAATTCAATTCCATTATGGATCTCGTACGAGGAGCCTCCTGAGATAAAGAAGGGTTATGTACAAGTAAATAGATGCTTAGATTGCGGAGCAATACTAACTCCTGAAGACGCAACATGCCCACTCTGTAGCTCTATAGATATTCGAAAAGCGTACATATTTGTTAGACCAAGAGTTTACGAAGTGGAAAGGAAAATTGTACTTAAAAAGGATACTCGAGTTATTAATTGCCCTTATTGCGGTAATAGCTACGGACCATACTCGGCGCTAAGCCCAATACTCATGAGCTCAGACACAGCAAGTACAGTTGTGTTTGATAAAATCTATACAGTATTACCGAAACAATTCAAAAAACTTCTAATATTCACAGACAATAGACAAATTGCTTCATACCTTGCAAAAAGACTTGAAGATACACATTTTGATCACACTATAAGAACCTTATTATACAAAATAGTAAAGTTTAAGCAGCGAATATTTCTTCCTGAACTTCTTGAAGATGCATTGTATAGAAATATCTATGACTGGTATATAGGCCTGGATCGAGATACAAAAATTTGGATTAGATCAAAACTCCTAGAAGAGATTTGCTCTACTGCTGCACAGAGATCACTAGAGAGTTTAGGCTTGATAGAAGTTACTTATTTAGGACTCGAAGACTATGATGAGTTTTCCTCTGTGTGGAGAATCTTCTCTTCTGAAAAAGACCTTCCAAAGAAGGACAATATTTCACTCTGGAGAGAGTACTTAATTTCTTTGTTACATATTTTGCGACATGATGGAGCGATAAAAGGTCTAGACAAAACTCCTCCTACTAGAGACTATGTTGTCGGATACTCAGTAGGTTTTAGAAAAGGAGAAGGCGGCGTAAGAATAAGAGATCTATTAGCTAAGAGGACAGCTTCATCTCTAACCAAAAAAGCCTTCAACACTTCGAATAAAGGCAAGATAGAACAGATACTCAAAGCTAGTTTTGAGTTTTTAAAGCAGATGAATATTTTAATTAGTGAAAAGTTAAAATATTACCGCGATGAGGCAAATGGATATGTAATCAATGATAACAAAATAATTATAAAGATTCCCACAAGAATACTCCGTTGCAAGAAGTGTAAGCGCGTATTCACGGCTTCTCCATCTAATATCTGCCCCCGATACGGTTGCCAAGGCACTTTGGAAGCCCTGGATTATAGAGAATTTGCAATGCAGAATTCGAACTACTACTTCCAACTTTACCAAAAAGATGAACCAGTAAAAATGTCCACCGCAGAAGATACAGGCGCACTACCGCTTGACGAGAGACATGAAGTCGAAACAGAATTTAAGAAAAACATGGTTGAAGGAAGGAAGTATGACGTTATAGCTGCAACACCAACTCTTGAATTAGGAATAGATATTGGCGATTTAATTTCTGTAGGTTTGTACAAAGCTCCACCTTCTCCTGCTAATTATATCCAACGGGTTGGTAGAGCAGGTAGAAAAGAAAGAACAGCCTTCAATAATACTTTCTTGTACCTTTCGCCCATAGACAGATACTACTATGAACACCCCGAAGAACTAATCAGAGGAGAATTCGAAGCGCCCAAGATAGACGTAACAAATCAATATCTTCTTCAAAAACATGTAAATGCAACCATCATTGAAATACTCTTTGTACACTCCAAAAATTTGTATCCCAATAAAATCTCCGAGTTTGACGAGGATATCCTACAAAATATGTTTAAAGAGATAGAGAGTCGTAAAATAGAGATAATAGAAAAAATTAGTAGAGTATTTGGAGATCTCCCATATCCTTACCTCAATGACCAGAAAATCCTAGAAATGGTCGAAAAATTCAAAGAACAGCTCAAAGAAGCTTTAGAGAGATTTAACCGTGAAATCGAAACTTATAGAAACTATAGAGAATACTTTGAACAAAAGAGAGACTGGGAAAAAGTTAAAAGAATAGACGAGCTTATCAAGCGCTTAGAGGAAAATTCAGTAATATCGTATTTAATGGACGTCAATGTCCTACCACGCTACGCTTTTCCGGGGGTATATGTAGAAATAAGAGACTTGTACGAGTATGAAAGTTTTGAAGGCCGTTCTAGAAGTATTGCAATTACAGAATGTGCTCCACTCATGAGAATCTTTCTAAAAAAGAAGATCTACAAGTCTGTAGGAATCGACATGGAAATCTTAAAACCAAATCAGCAAATCTTCTACATATGTCCGCGTTGTGAGAGATTTATTACAACAGACGTGGATGATCTTATACCTAAATGTCCACTATGCGGAAGCCACAACACCAAAAATAATGTTGAATTACATAAATTAGAGGCAATCGAGCCAAACATAATCTACGTTCAGAGAGTGCCTGAAAATGTATTTGAGTTGAGATATTACCAGGAAGCTGTTTCTAATATATTTTTTACTGAACAGCCACGAAGGGTAATAGATTGCTCACTCGACCCTAATCTTAAACTTGTAGATTATGGAAACATTGAACTCATAAAAATTGTTGACAAAGTCGTTATCAATGGTGAAGAGAGACCAATTGAGTTATGCGAAAAGTGCGGAAAAATGAGAGAAAAACTGTCAGAAACTAAACACAGAAAAATGGGCGGAAAAGGAAAAGAAATCTGCGATGGGAAGTTTAAGAAAATAGCTCTATATCACAGGATGCCAACTAACGTTATCTCTATAAAGATCCCAAAAAACGTTAGCAAGATACTTGGAACAGAACTTCGTGAAGAGGATCTGAAAGTTTTCTTGACCACTTTGAAAAATGCGATCATAAATGCAGCTCAAAAAGTACTCTTTGCACAAGATGGAGAGATAGACGGCGAAGTGAAAGTGGAAGAAAGAGAGATTATTCTATACGACAATGTTGATGGAGGAGTAGGCTACGTTTCACAAATTATCGAGAAATTCGGAACAATACTAAGAGAAGCTGCAGAAATGATTCTTTCATGTGATTGTGAAACTGGATGTCCAAACTGCCTGTGGTCTTATAGAAGAAAAAGAGATGTTCCATATATCGACAAAAGGGTACTAGCACTAGCATTAACATATCTTAAAACGAGGATACCTGAATCTACAACAGAAATTATAAACTACTTCAATTGTAAAAACGTTAAAACAATAATTTCTGACGTTTATAGTTTTGATGGGGTTTTAGAATTGAAAGAATTACTAAGAAGTGCAAAGGAAAAAATTTACATCACAAGCCTGTATATAACTGATGACAAAATCCATTGGCCTGATGAACCGCCTCGTAGTTGGGCTGACATTCTTTCAGCTATTAAGTTATCATTAGACCGGGAGATAGATATAAACGTCATCGTAAAAGAACCAACGGTTATAAGACACAAAGAAGCTCTCGAGAAGTTAACCCGGAACGGTATTAAGGTGTACACCTACAAAGAAGAATTAAAGAATCATCTTCCTGGAATTGTACACTCAAAAATAATATTAATTGATCCTCATTCATCAAAGAATAGGACGGTCATTTTTACTTCAGCAAATTTCTCTCCAGAAATGTGGAAAAACCACGAGACGTTTCATTTCTCAACTGATGAAGAATGTGTTAGAAAAACTTACGAGGAGATTAGGAAGCTGCTTATACATTCAAAAAGGTTCGGAAAATTATGACAGATTTTGTTAAACTCCTAGACAAAATTTGGAATCGTGAAGAACTACAGATTTATAAAATAAAGAGAGGCAAAAATTTTCTCCTGACATTGAAATTAGATTTAGAGAAAGTTCTAGAAATTGTAAATCAAAATGGTATACATGTTGACAAGAATGGGTTAATTTCTGGAGACGAGCTCGCTCCCATAACCGTTTCATTGCTCAGTGAAAAGGGTGAAACACCAGGAGAAGAGACTTTTGTCGGAATTTTAAGTTTTAGGATACACTATCACGGGATTTCACCTGAACTAGAAAATTTCGTTTCTATTGTCCTTTGGCCTTCAAAGAAATCCAAACAGACGTTAGAGAAAATTTTGTTAGAAGTATCTGGTAGAAAAGATCGTGCATTAAAATTTGAAGGTAATTATAGAATACGTTTGCCTAACGAAGTTCATCCTTATCGAGCAGAAAGAATATCTGTGGAAGAGAGTAAAGTCTACGAATGGCTTTATGCTCCATACTTCAAAGAAATAGGGGAAACGATCTTTGCTCGCGTTAGCCCTATAAATTTCAGAAAAATATACATACGCACTATAGGCGAGGAATACGAAAAAAAGTATGTAAATCTTAAAACATGTGTTGGTATTGTAAAAAACATTCGAGATGGAGAAGTTTCTTTGAAAATACCGTACTTAGACTCTCAAAGCAGAAAACGAAGCTATATCGTCAAATATCACCGTAGAATTCAGAATAAAGTTGAAACATTAAAAAAAGGTGATAAAGTGGCGTTCTTAGTATTTGAAGAAGTAAATTCCAGTAATGAAGACTCGCACATACCTGAGCACGTAATTTTTCAAATGGAACGCGTAGACACCGGATACATACTAGGGCATATCTTATCATTTTTTTTGTACAATTATTATCTGTTAAGGAAAAGATTGCTAGTCATGGAACGTACAGACTTCAAAAAAGTCTTTAATTTTCTACAAAACATCACTTATCGTTTTTGTAAAGATGTCAGCGACATACATCCACAATTTCTAGAGAACGTAGACCTGTTTTTCTCGGCATATCTATCCCCATTCTTTATGATCCACGGTGATGAAATATATTTTAAACCATTCTACCTTAGAAGTAAAATTAGAGATTCTCTCGATATTATTTTACGTTTTGATCAAAAACTACGATTTGGAGATAGCATAGAGATTATTGATTTATTTTGCTTACATAAAGATTGCAAAATAATTGAAAAAGATTCAATCGGAAGTTTAGTCTATTGTCCTCTACACAGAATAAAACTCCGAGAAGGTGCAGAACTTTGTAAAGAATGTGAATTTCATCATCTCGGGCCTATCGGTAAAAGCCTACAAAAACAATTCAATTTTATGAAATTTCTTTTATCGTTAAAATCTACAATCCATTCAGAGAGACTTGCAAGATTTGCAGAGATCATCGAAAAACTAAATATATGAGAATTAGAATAAAAATTCATGAAACTTTTCTGAATTGCAAATTCTAACTTTTGAATACATATTTATCTTTACATTGAATTTTTTTCTTATTATCAAACCTATACCCTCGCCGCCTGCTGCAGCACAGCGTTAAAGGTAATCTCATCCACAACTACAAACCTCGCAAACCCGAATTCTTCAACACTCTTCTTGATGTTCTCGTAGATCTGATCATTTCTGTTGCTCCCTGTTTCGATCTCGATAGGCCCATCCTCTGCGATTATGTCAAACCTTCCGAATCTGCCTCCTCTGATTCCGAGAGTTTCCATGACCATTCTTTTCATCTCCCTGTGGCTCAATCTCTTCCTTCTCTTTCTGGTTCTGACGACATCGGGCCATTCACCAAACCTCTGCCTGTAAGCTTCCCCTCCATAGGGAAACAGGAAGAAGATCTTCTGTCTCCTGCCTGCTCCTTTTTTCTTTGCATAGGCATACCTGACAAAACCCCTCTCGATAAGTCTGCCGATGATTCTTTTCAGCTCGTCATTGGAAATTCTGCAGGCACGCTGCAGCTGGGAGTTGTTGCATGCTGTGGATTCGGCAATGCACTTGAGCACGAGCCACTCTTTCTCTGTCAGATCGCTTGCATGTTTATCAACCTCCCTTGCCCTTGCTCTCCGTGCAGAGAGTGTTTGAGAGGTTCTGCGTTCAGCTCTGTGCTCGGTTTTCTGCTCAGCTTTCTGCTCCACTTTCACAAGCGGCACCTTCACCAGGCAGAGCCCATCTGTTTTCATGAACGCAACACCTTTCTCGAGGTGCTCGAGTATGCGGAGATGCTCATCGCCCAGTCCCAGAATGTCGCGGATAGCTCTCTTATCCTCACCATGCACAAGGCGCATGACGAAGAAGGTGTTTGTATTCGCGAGAGCATCCTTGCTGAACTCGCTCGGCATCTGGGTTATCGCAATTACCCCCTCGCAGAGGCTCCTTATCTCGCGGTAGGTTGCGGTGATTATCGAGCTAGCCTCGCTGTCGCGCTTGAGCACATTCTGCGCTTCTTCAATCACTATCATATGCCTGAGTTCGTCCCTTTCCGGTCTTGAGAGCCTGTAATTCCTTATCTTCTGGAGCAGAACCGAGTATGTGAAAAGGAGACTGGAAAATTTTAATGATTTCATCCTTTAAATTAAGGAACTTGGGGAGAAACCGCCAAAATCCACTCACAGAAATGAATACATAAGATACAGGCACAAGCTTGATGAACTTGTATGCGCTTGGGATGAGCTGCTTGAATGCCTGCCTTGTTTTACAAGAGGTGAGCTGAGAGAATTTATTGAAAGAGAGGTTAAGGGGGGAGGGCAGAGAAAGATGTTTTGATATAGCATTAATGCTTGCGGTAAGAGATGAGCCCATGAGCTTTGGTGAGATTGCAAAGAAGGCAAGATGGCTTAAAAAGCTTTGCAGGGCTTAGCGAGAGCTCTCTGAACAAGACCCTGAGCAGGGTTCTCAAAAGTTTGAAGAGAATTGGGCTTGTTGTTAAGGCGACATACTACTTCAGACTTTTTAATTTGGATGGAGACTCAGAAAATCTCGCATCTATCCCAAGAAGAGGGGAGGGAGCTGATGCTGAAATGTTTGAGAGGTACCTTGCAAAATTCTGAAAGAGATATCGAATCTGAGAGAAAGTGTTGACAGGATGAATGAAATACTCACAAGAACGGGAAGAAGTTATTTCTGATCCGTTTATTCGTCGTTTAAGAGAGCTACCAAAAGGCTAATTTTTGATCATGTCAGGGGTTCGAAAGTTCTGAGTAATCTCTCATTCGAAAGGTGACAAGCTTTCACAGAGTTTGTCTTCAGGAAATGACAGCTAACTTGTCCCTGTTTGGTGACGCAGAGCGAAGCATGGGTTGGATTTGTGCTGGAAGGTTCTAAAAAATTTCCAACAACCTAGTAAGACAATCGAGCAAAAGTCTTAAAAGCATGGACCGGTGGGGATTTGAACCCCAGGCCTTCGCCATGCCAAGGCGACGCTCTACCAGACTGAGCTACCGGCCCCTTGATGGAGGAGATTCAAATGGGATTATAAAGGTTGCCTTCAGGTGTGAAGAGTGTAGAAATATATCCCCCAAATCTCAGTCCAACTCCTTGACATCAACCCTCCAGTAGGTGCTCACCAATGCGGCGGCCTTGGGATTTTTGAACCCCTTTAGCAGCTTGAAATCCTTTGGGTATCCGATGAACGGGTCAATCGTTTTTGTCTCAGGATTGACAACCCATACCTTCAATTCGCTCCTCTTAGCATCTTCAGAGTATCTTTTGAAGAACTTGAGGAAGGGATTCAGCTCTTTCTCCGTCGGCACCACCACAACATACTCTCCGTCAGCTTTTCGGGCAATTTCCAGATGTTTCTCCACGTCCTCGTATACATCCTCGATTGTGGAGTAGAAAACGTAGTACCTTCTGTTCTCCTTAAAATACTCTCTTAAATAATTCCCTCTTACGCTGTAACCTTGAAAAAACCTGTCCGTGGTATCCTGCATTGGTTTAAGGTTGTTAAGAAATTCTTTCGATTTTAAGTATTCCTCATGAGCCTCCTCAAAATCCTCTCTTTCAGGCCTCTCTGTGTGCAGGTGGTAAAAGAAAACGTCTCCAATCTTAACTTTCTCAGAGAAGTGGAGACTTTTGAGGCTGATTGGACAATCAATAAGGCTGCAAGCAACTTCTTCAATCAAAACATCATCCACATCAGCGAGTTTGGGACCAAGAATCTTGAAGGCACACCTTATTGCCTTTCTTCTAACTTCTTCTTCAGTTACAACTCTTCTTCCAGCAAGCATTCTTGAGAGTTCCTCAACTATTCCAACGTCCATGCTTTAACTATCCAGAGTTGGTTATATTCCTTTCGTGGTTTGCTGTGATTGGATCAACACCGATGTTGAAGGCTTGAAGCATGCTAAAATCCCCTGTTCCAGAAACGGTTATGTATACATGCTTTGTTGTTCCAGCGGCGATGTTGTTGAACTCCCACCAGTAAACACTTCCCGATGTGCCGTTTACGTCAAAATCACCGGTCATTGATGTTATGGACAGATTGCCGGGTTTTATCCAGTATACTCTGATACCTGAAACATCCTCCGCCGCGTAAATATCGAGTTTGATCATGCTGCTGTTCATAGATAAGGTTGCGGTAACGTTTCTCGGAGTTATTGGAACAGAGCAGGAGAGTTTTAGGCTTGCTGTGTAATTTACCCCATTGCTCTCCACAGCAGTAACGTTCACGGTATAGTTCCCCTGAGATAGTACGGTTGAATAATCAAAAAGCTTCCAGAAGGACGGAGATGAAGGGTCGGTTGTGTTCATGTTCATAACTCCACTCTCTGCCAGAGAACCGTTCTCAAAATATATTCTGATGGTTGCCGAGGATATGTCGTAAGAGCCTATTGGGTCTGTAACGTTTGTGTAAATCCTGACGGGTTCTCCAGAAAGACATTCGGAAGAATAAACAGTAGCAACTTTAACATAGGTGGTGGTGTTGAGGGTAATATTAGAGTCATAAGTTGTGGACTGAAACACGAAAATATCGTTGGTGCTGGGATTGTCAATCCTCAGAATTACATACTCTCCCCGATTAAAGGTGATTGGGGAAGTGAGGGGTATTGTCAAGGTGTAGAGATTGGGTGAGGTAGTCATGGTAAGCTGAGAGACGTTTGTTCCAATCACCTCAGAGCTAACACCATCCGTCTTTATCACAGAGACTGCAACCTGATTCGTTGCAGCTGCAGAAGAGTTCATCCACAGATTTACGAAAACTCTACCATAAATCCTAAAGGTTGAGGCAAACGGTGGGGATTGATACCATGACTCTATCGTCGAGGCTTCAACAGCCGTAATCCCTTGAACAGCCTTTGACGTGTTCATGACCGAGTCTGGGTGTAGATAAAACTGCTTTTGTTCAGTTGGCGGTTGTGGTGTGGAGGTTGACATTCTAACATCATCGTTGATGTCCGGTGATGAGATGCTGGAAAAGTTGAGTGTTGTGGTATCTGTCTCCCCAAGAGGGGCAGTTGAGGGAATCACCTTGGAAACGTTGACGTAGCCAATCCCGTAGGGTAGGAAAATGTCCGGAACTCCGTTTCCGTTGGAGTCCTCATTGATTGTATCCCACACCCCATCCCCGTCCGAATCCTCTGCTATAAGGTTCGATCCATTGTAGAGTCTCGTTGCCCACCCTTTGGTTGATGAGGTAATGCTGACATCAAACCTACCTGCTGCGAAATAGTTTGCTGAGGTGAAGTTGTAATAAACCTCCGATCCGGGATTGGCTGTTTTTTGCTGGTCAGGCTCTACTGTAAACGCCACTATGTAAAAGTATATCCACTTTACATCGTTTGTTGAGTTCTGATCGTTTGGTAAATTCGTCCTGAACTCAGCCTTGTATTTCCCGTAGGGCAGGGAAGACAGATTGAGAGGGAATGAGACTGTAGAGGTCTCGGCGTAAGGCACGTAGAGGTTAACATAGGTTGTGTTCTGGTAACTCCACCCTCCACCAACCCTCGTAACGTTAAATACCACCTCAAGGTTCTCGGCATCAACTAACCCGAAAAGCGCAGCAGTTGCGTTGAAGTAAACGACACCTGCAGTGGATGGATTATACTTGGAATTGTTTGCGGGAGCATCTATGGATAGAATGCCAGCATCGAACAGCTTTGATTTCCCGTCATTGATCTGGTTAATCATATCATCGTGATCGTAACCGAGACCCCAGATTATCGGTATAACGATCTTCTCTCCAGGAGCAAGAGAGGGAAAGTCCCAAGCTAAGGCTGTTCCAGCATCTCCAATATAACTGTTTGTGTTTCTCAGATTGTCCGCCGCTATTCTATTCCAGATTGTATAGTACCAACCCACGTCATGCTGGGAACTTGGCAGGTTTGAGCTGAACCCACCATATTGGATGTCTCCCGCAGGAGCATTGGAGTCGTATCCATAAATCGTGTCATTGTTGGAGTCGTAGTAGGCGTCATCGTTCCAGTAACTTCCCCTGAAATTCCAATCCATTCCTTGGAAGAATCTGAGGTTGGTGGCAGTTCTTGCTCCAATGTTTTCCACATAATACACAGTTGCGAACCAGCGGTTGTTGTCTCTGATTATCACCTTTTGAGTTATGTTTAGCTGAACCCTCCTCCATGCAGGGGTCTGCATATCCGTTACGATAACACTCTCAAGCTCCCCGCCGGGAACAGTGTTGAGAAGAATATCGTCTCTGGATATGTGGTTTATTTGGGCATTACCAAGATTACCCCCGCTGTAGGGATTGCCGAACTGTCTTGCTCTGTTGCCACTCTGGAATTTAATTGCAATTTTTGAACCAGCATCCATGTCTATATTATATCCGTATCCGCCATCCCCAGTTCTGCCTGCATGGTCGTAGGTTGCTATTGTTGCTGGACTATCCCCAGCAGAATACGGAAAAACGATTGCCGAAATCTGCCCTGCACCAGCATTTGCTCCACTATATGCGAGTTCTATCGCTATTGACCTGTTGGGCTGTGGTGGGGTGAGGGATATGTTGTATCCGTAAATGGGGTCGTCGTAGAAGTAAAGCGTTCCGTTCTCGATGTACCACCTCAAATCCCCTTCAACCTCTCCAGTCGTCCTGTTGATGTGAACTGTATTTACAATCCTCCTTCCGTCATCTCCCACAATCTCCTTAATCCTGTATCCCTCAGGTATCTTAACGCTAAACCGATACCATGTTTCAAGCTTGTTTGAAACCTCAACCCTGATCAGATCCTCTTTAATCCTTTTCGACTGAATTTTTGTGTTTAAAACGTCGAGTGACAGGTTGAATTTTTTAAGGTTTTCCTCCGTGGCTGGTATTTCTTCTTCAATAAGTTGTTTTATTAGTTTTTTAACTGTTTTAATCTGGAATCTTGCCTCCTCATCTTTCTGATGCTTCTTTATCACTATTACCTTTTTAACGGGGTCAAAGGCAATAATTTCCTTCCTTTCTGTTTTAGGTTTGCCTGTGTCAATTCTTTTGACAGCATTTCCGCATTCAACCATTACTGTTTCAGTTGCTTTAACAGGAATAACGAAACTGCCCTCCTCATCCACTTCAACCCTCCCTCTCTCTTTTCCGGCAGTGTAATAAACAAACTCAGGCTTAACGAAGTGCCATTTAACTTCACCAACGATCGCTGATCCATTGTAGCTGGCTTTAATGCTGTAATCATCAACGAAAAAGCTTAGGTTAAGTCCATCAACATGCAATTCATACCTCCCGACCTCTTCAGCCAAAAGTTTGGCAACGTAGAACTTACCCTGTCTTGAAAAGTTTAACTCCACCGTTCTGTTGGATGGTGTAACCACATATGCTTCCGAGGGTATGAAGGTTGAGTTGATCAACACCGTTTCATTTAAAAAGTAAAAGTCCTTTGCTGAAATTTTCTCCTCAGCCTTTACAAGGCTAAAGTTAACCTTCTGCTTGGCATTCCCACATTCAAGCAATGCTGTGTAATCTCCAGGTGGTGCGTGAAGTGGTATGCTGAAATTCCCTGCCATCAACTCTGCAAACCCCTCGTCGGAGAAGTTCTTGCCCATTATCGTATATTTCACGGCTTCTGGCTTTGTGAAGTAACATCTTGCCTGCCCCTCTATTGCGTCGCCATCAAATTTTGCAGAAATTTCACAGAAGTCAACCATAAACTGTTTAACAATTCCGTCCACGTAGACAGTGTAGTTTCCAAGCACTATGCCCTTATCAAGGTAAAATTTTGCTACATACGTGCCATTCTCGTCCTTAAACTTGAGTGTAATCTTTTTACCGACTGGATTTATCAGGAAAGCTTTTTTTGGCTTGAAATTAGCATTAATGAAGATAGCATCATTTGCAAAGTAGACCTTTTTAATTTCAACAACTTTCTCCAATGCCTCAACCTCCACCGTTCTCTCTGCAACAAGCCCAAAGGCTTCAGCCCTTATATGCAAAACTCCCGTTAACTTTGAAAAACTCAGGTTAAAGGCTCCATTTATTTCTTCCTGCCTAATCTTTCCCCCTTCCAACCAATATGTTAAATTGGCCTTTGCGGGATAACCGTCCAGCAACACCCTGCCCTCAATCACAGCCGTTCCATTCTCAGTCAAAACATTATCAACAGCTATTGTCAGCTCTGGTGACACTTCAACTTCCTTAATAGCATTTCCGCATTTCAGAACAATCTCATACTCTCCCAGCTCTACAGGGATTTCAAAACTCCCGTTTTTAATCTCGAGCCTACCCGAAACACCATCGGGCTTGATGGTGTATTCGATAAAGTCCGGCTTCACGTAAAAGTATCTAACACTCCCCGAAACTTTTCCATTGCTGTATTCAGCAGCGATCAACCAGCTATCAACCACGAACTCTGCTGTTGCGTTGTTAGCCACCACTGTGTAGTTTCCAAGCACTATGCCCTTATCAAGGTAAAATTTTGCTACATACGTGCCATTCTCTTCCTTAAACTGCAGGTCATACATTTTTCCGGTAGGGTCAGCAATGTAGGCTTTATCAGGCAAAAAGTTGGATTTTATAACTACCACATCACCCGGAAAATAGAGTTTGTCAACCATGAGCGTTTCATTTCCCAATGAATTATTTATACCTCCAGCTAATGGTGGAAATAGGATTATTACGAGGATTATCGCAATTATCCCGGCATTAACTTTCATCCTATGCCCTTAAAGTAATTACACTATATTAAAATCTTTACTTCATAACAACAATAATTATTTAGACTAATTTCATAAACGTTGGAAAGCATTTTTTAACCTACAATGGATTACTAAACATGCCATTAAGGTTAAGAACGCCATCAAGAATTCACATCACACTCATTGACCTCAATGGAAGTATAGGAAGAGTTGATGGTGGTGTGGGGTTGGCTTTGGATGAACCTCGCGTTGAACTCACCGCTAAAGAAAGTGAAGATGTTGTTATAAAGGGTTCTGCATTAAATTTAAGCAGATTTAAAAATTCGGCAAGTAAAATGATGGAATTTTGTGGTAAGGGGGCTGAGATAAACGTTCTCTCTGACTACGAGGCTCATGTTGGACTTGGAAGTGGAACTCAGATCAGTCTTGCAGTGGGTAGGGCATTCAGCGAGCTTTACGGATTGAATTTGACAACAAGACAAATTGCCGAGATAATGGGCAGAGGCGGGACTTCTGGAATAGGTGTTGCTGTTTTTGACCACGGCGGGTTTGTTGTTGATGGAGGTCATTCTCGGAAAGAGAAAAAGGACTTTCTGCCCTCTTCTGCAAGCAGAGCAAAACCCGCACCTCTGATTGCCCGTCACGACTTCCCAGACTGGGAAGTTATTATCGCAGTGCCAAACCTCAAGGGCTTTTCCGGTAAGAAGGAGGTAAATTTGTTTCAGCAGTACTGTCCTGTACCGCTTGATGACGTGAGGGAACTCTGCCACATAGTTCTGATGAAAATGCTCCCATCGGTGGTCGAGGCGGATCTCGATGAATTCGGGGAGGCAATAAGAAGAATTCAGGAACTCGGGTTCAAGAAGGCAGAGGTCGAGCAGTATGGGGAGTTAATCAGGGGTAGCTTTAACCTTGCAGATTGTATCGGGATGAGCTCAACCGGTCCTGCGATATATGCAGTTACAGACACAAACTCAAAAGGTATTGCAAGGGACATTGAGGATTACTTTGCCGACAAAGGTTTTGAGTGCTCGATCTACATCACAAAGGCGAGGAACAGAGGTGTTGAAATTGAAGTATAATCTTTGGTTCGGTATTTACGAGGATGGAAGGGTTGATAAGAGTTCAAATCTCGAAGAATCCTTTCTTAATGCTGAAAATGAGGAACCACTTCCTTTCAGCATTTCTGAGGTCGGAATCGAGGTTTTTGGCGGAAAGACTGGATACTACGCCTCCTTAAGGAAAGTCGCTTTGGCTGTTGCCGAGAGACTCGTAGAACGAGAGTTGAGGAAAGAGGACAGATACGTGGTTGCACTCGTGAAAGCTCTTGAGGAGGTTGAGGAAGCAATAAACATGCTGAATGAGAAGCTTGAGGACATCAGGACTGTTAAAGACACTGAAATTGCTGCAGACTTTGAAAACAAGATTGAAGAACTCAAAAATCTGAGAAAGAAAATTGAAAGAGAGATTGAAGAGATAATGACCAAAATAGCTCCCAACCTGACGGAAATTGCAGGGGCAAAAGTTGCTGCTAAGCTTCTTGAAAGAGCTGGGAGCATGGAGCGGTTTGTAAAGCTACCGGCAAGCAAGATTCAGGTGATAGGAGCGGAGAAGAGCCTTTACAAGGCGTTTGCAAGAATGAAAAGGGGTAAGAAAGCAAAGATTCCCAAACACGGCATAATCTTTCTCCACCCCTTCATAAGAACATTGCCGAAGTCGAAGAGGGGAAAAATGGCAAGATTTCTTGCAGCAAAAATCGCTATAGCCGCAAAAATAGACTATTTTAGGGGAGAAGTTGACGAAAGCCTTTATGAGAGTTTGAGGAAGCGTTACGAGGAGTTGAGAAGAAAATGAAGCTTGAGAAGGTAATGAGGAACGTTTACCTCACAGACGGGATGCTTGTGACCAAAAGTAGATACGGCAGCCATTACGGCGAGAAGGTTTTTGATGGCTTTAGAGAGTGGATTCCTTGGAGGAGCAAGCTCGCTGCAATGATTCTGAAGGGATACACAATTGATTTCAAGGGAGAAGAGAAGGTTCTGTATCTTGGAGCAGCGAGTGGCACAACTTTAAGCCATCTTGCCGATATCATTGATGAGGGTTTCATCTATGCTGTTGAATATGCGGCTAAGCCCTTCGAGAAGCTGCTTGAACTCGTAAGGGAGAGGAACAACATCATACCCCTTCTCTTCGACGCATCTAAGCCTTGGAAATACAGCGGGATTGTGGAGAAGGTGGACTTCATCTATCAGGACATAGCTCAGAAAAACCAAGTGGATATTCTGGAGAGAAACACGGAGTTTTTCTTGAAGAAAGGAGGGGAGATTCTTATAATGGTAAAAGCAAGGAGCATTGATTCTACAGTGGAACCAGAAGAGGTTTTTGATAATGTGCTGAAAAAAATAAAGAGCAGATTTAAAGTTATGAAGCACGGAAACCTTGAACCCTATCACAAAGACCACCTATTTGTGCATGCTAAACTTTTTTAATCTCTCCAACTGGCTCGCAATGAGATGAATGAAATTGGCCTGATGCTCACGGTCTCAGGAATGGGTGGTGTTTTCGTTGTTCTATCCCTACTGGCATTTGTCATGTGGGTTATGGGTAGGATTCTGGGAGGTGGAAGATCGGAGAATAAAGATAACTCTAAAAATCTCGATTACAGTTCCTTCAGTGAACTTGAATTATCTGCTATAGCAGCAGCTATAATTCAGCATGAAAGCGTTAAAGTTCCAGAAGTGAGGAGTCCCGAAAACTGGAAAAGGTATGCCAGAGTTTATGCTACGGGGTGGTTGGAATGAAGTTTTACAGAATCAGAATTGATGGTACAGATTTCAAAGTAGGGATTGAGAAGCTAAGGGAGGGGCTTTACAGGGTTAAGGTGGGAGAGAAGGAGGCAGAGGTCGTTGTTGAGGATATTCAGGAGAGAACCGAATTTGCGGGACAAAGCTTTGAGGAACCAGTTCCTGTCACACCCACCGAGAGTTCAGTAAAAGAGGAGCTAAAGGATGTTGTTACATCCATGCTTCCCGGTGTTGTTCTGAAAATCCTTGTGAAGCCCGGAGATCGTGTTCAGGCTGGGGATCCGATAATTATAGTCGAGTCCATGAAAATGGAAAACGAAATTGTCAGCCATAAGGACGGTGTGGTTTCGGAAATCCTTGTTAAGGAGGGGCAAAGGATTGAAGCGGGGGATGTGCTCGCGGTGATCGAATGATTGAAAACCTTTTAATGATCACCGTGGGTCTTCTACTTGTTTATCTTGGGATATACCGGAAAATGGAACCTTTATTGCTTGTTCCAATTGGAATTGGTGCGATTCTTGTGAACATTCCCGGTGGAGGGCTGGAAGAGGAGGAGAGCATTTTCGGATACTTTCTTGAGTATCTTATTCACACCGAAATTGTTCCCCTGCTAATCTTTCTCGGCCTTGGAGCTTTAACCGATTTTTCACCTCTACTGGCGAACCCCAAAACCTTTCTGCTCGGAGCAGCGGCGCAGATAGGAATTTTTGCTGCCCTGTTATCTGCTCTGTTTCTCGGCTTCACTCCTCAAGAGGCGGCATCCATAGGCATAATCGGTGGAGCAGATGGACCAACAACGATCTACACGACCACGATTCTCGCGCCCCACTTGCTCGCAGCCACCGCAGTTGCAGCCTACAGCTACATGTCTCTTGTCCCAATTATTCAGCCACCCGTAATAAAGGCTCTGACAACGAGAAGTGAGAGAAAAATCAAAATGAGGCAGCTTAGGATAGTATCCAAGAGGGAGAAGGTTGTTTTCCCGATAGCAACGATGATAATAACTGGCTTCATAGCCCCGAAAGCACTACCTCTTGTTGGAATGCTCATGACAGGCAACCTCTTCAGAGAGAGCGGTGTGACTGATAGATTGGCGAAGGGAGCAAGTGATGAACTTATGAATATCATGACAATAATTCTTGGATTGACCATAGGGAGTACTATGAGAGCTGAGAGCTTTTTGACCTACAAAACTCTCTTGGTTTTGGTCTTGGGAGTTATAGCATTTGCAACCGCCACTGCTGGAGGAGTACTGCTTGCCAAGTTTATGAACCTATTTCTTGAGGAGAAGATCAATCCCATGATTGGTGCTGCAGGAGTTTCAGCTGTTCCAATGTCAGCAAGGGTCGTCCAGAGGCTTGCAATTGAGGAGGACCCACACAACCACATTCTTATGCATGCGATGGGGCCGAATGTAGCGGGTGTGATAGGTTCTGCAGTTGCTGCCGGGATTTTGATAACCATACTTGGTTGACTCAGTTAAATTTTTAAGGAAAATTAACGAATTCTTTCATGGACTGTCATTACCGTCTCCCGGGTAAGGTCTTTTCTACACAAGCAAGACTGATGGAGGGATTCGTGGATGATTGCTGTCCATTCTGAAAACTGCACGGGCTGTATGCGTTGTGTGCTCATCTGTTCTTACACTTACACCAAAAAATTCAGCATTTCTACTCCAAGGATAAAAATAAAGGAATACAGAGCGGAATTCACTGAAGATTGTAATGAATGTGGGAAGTGTGTTGAACAGTGCTTTTACGGGGCGCTGGAGATGGTAAAATGAGCTTTGCTGGAAAAATTCTCCGTGTTGATTTAACTAATCGCAAAATTAACAAATATGATGCCGATTTAGCCAAGGACTACATCGGCGGGTTCGGGTTGTGTGCAAAACTTGCCTGCGATCTTATTAAGTCTGAAGTGACTCCTCTAAGTCCTTTAAATCCACTCATAATCGGTGCTGGAGCACTTGTTGGAACAAACGCTCCTGCAACATCGAGAATTTACGCCTTCACCAAGCTACCCGCAAATGGGGCTATTGGATGGGGCGGTGGTGGAGGGGCTACCTTTGCATGCAATCTTAAATTTGCAGGATACGATGCGGTGATAATTGAAGGAAAAGCGGACAAACCAGTTTTTATCAGAATAGAGGATGATGATATTGATATCCGTGACGCTGAAGACATCTGGGGTTCGGGAATTAACGAGACGTGCGAGAAGATATGGGAGGAATGCGGCGAGGGAGGAATTCTGGCAGTAGGTCAGGCTGGGGAGAACCTCGTCAGGTTCTCGATGATGTATATTGACAGACTTTCAACTGTTGGAAGAGGAGGTATTGGGGCTGTAATGGGATCGAAGAATCTCAAGGCTTTGTTCGTCAGAGGAAGCGGAAGTGTTGAAGTTAAGGATAGGAAGAGGTTCGATAAAGCCGTTAAGGAGCTGCTTGAAAGAATGAAAAGCTACCCCTACCTCAAGGAATGGCAGGAACTCGGTCTGCTAAAATCTCTTCCAGCGATTCCGCGAGACGTTTATCTGAAGCTCAGAAAGAGGAGAATAGCCTGTGTTTCGTGTCCAATAGGGGACAAGGATGTCCTTGAGCTTGATGGAGGGGAGATTTACACAACCTCGGCCGTAAATTTGATGACACCGGCTGTTATGGGCATGAACTACAAGGATGCGATGAGACTTACAGCAAAACTCGATGACTACGGAATGGACATGTTCGAATTTTTGGGGATTCTCAACTTTGCAAAGGAACTGAGCGAGAAAGGGAAGCTTGAACTTGATAGTGAGATAGATTTCACATCTCTTGACTCAATGCTATTCTGGGCGAAGAAGATTGCCTCTCGAGAAGGCACCGGAGATTTGCTCGCCAACGGCTTTGCTGAGATGGAGAGGAAATTTGGAGTCAAACCAAAAAGCGTTGTTAAAGGTATGAGGGCTTACACAACTCCCAAAGGGCCATTGATATGGAACCTCTTCGGCACGATGGAGCTTGGCCAAATCCTCGACCCTCGTGGCCCTCATGTTGCTGCTGGCGGTTCTCCAACTTATTTCGCCAAGAGACCCCCAGAGAGCTTCAGAAAGCACCTTGCCAGAATGGGTATACCAGATGAAAAAATAGGGGAAATTTTGAGCAGTGGAATTAAGATCGGAAAGCTGCTCTGCCACTCCCACATCTGGTTCACAATCCTCGCCTCTCTCGGCATATGTGCGAGGGCTCAGATCAATCGCTTCTACAGTGCTGACATTTGCGCTGAACTATACTCTGCTGCCACCGGAATCGAGATGAGCAAGAATCAGCTCTTGGATAAGGCAAGGGAGATATGGAGGATGCTAAAGCTTGCAAACTTCAGGGCTGGTTTCACGCGGGAAGATGATTTACCACCTGAGGACTGGTTTGATGACGGTTTTCGGGATTACGTTACTGGCGAACCACTAACTAAGGAGGATGTGGAGAGGATGATGGATGAGTATTACAGGGAGATGGGTTTGGAGGAGTTTATGAGGAGGTGATGTTATGAACCTGAAATTTGATCCAGACAGGTGTTTTAGCTGCGACAGCTATGCCTGTTTGACGAAATGTCAGTATCTGAATTATGATTTTGAGTCTGCGAGGGAGGAGAGAATTAAAATCGCTAAAGGAGAGTACAGCAAAGTTCTTGAGGAGTGCAAAACCTGCTATTCCTGTGAAGAATACTGTCCCTACGACAACCATCCCTTTTACCGCATAGTCGAGCTTCAGGAGGAGTATGGGATTAATCTTGCCCCCAAACCAATTGCAAAGCAGCTTTTGAAGATGTATGCTCCGAGAGAGAAGGATATCGCATCAATAACAGGGGTGGGCGAGAAAGCCCTATCTCTCTGCCTCTTCCCCGATCTGAAGGACAATGTGAGAAGTAAACTGTTTGAAGGTCTGCCTGTGATAATGGGGAGACAGGTATTCTGTAACCTTGTGTATTTGCATTTCGCCAATATGTCTGTGATAAAGGAGAGGGCGCAGCAGACAATAGAGAATGTGAGGAAATATGGGGTTGAGGAGCTTGTATGCTTCCACGATGAGTGCTATGGATTTTTCAACTCCTACGCCAAGGCCTATGGACTTGAGGTGCCTTTCAAAACTGTGCATCTTTACGAGTACCTCTATAACTGGCTGAAAGAGCATGAGGACAGCATTAGAAAGCTGAATGTAAAGGTCGCGTATCAGCGTAATTGCTCGAACAGACTGAGTCCTGAAACTGATAGAGTGCTTGATGATATTTTCGAGCTTATAGGTGTTGAGAGAGTTGAAAGAGAGTACGATCGCGAAAATGGGATTTGCTGTGGTGCTGTTTTCAAAATGTGGGGAGAAGACGAGTTTGCTGATGAAATTCAGAAGAAGAATGTTGATGATATGGCAAAATCTGGTGCAAGATTCGCAGTCTTCAACTGTCCGATGTGCTATGTTGCTCTGGCTGAGAGGTCTGCGAAAGCAGGTCTGATGCCGATCCTCGTCAGTGACTTATGCAGGCTCGCAGTTGGTGAGATGCCAAGACTTCCGGGGCGTGGTTGAGATGGTTTACGAGGAGCTTAAGGCGATTGTTGGAGAAGAGTATGTTTCAAAAGAGCCAGAGGAGCTTCACATCTACTCCTCTGACCCGGGCACGATGCCAGCAACAGAGCCTGACTACGTTGTGATGCCGAAAACAACTGAGGAGGTTCAGAAGATTGTGGTAGTGGCGAACAAACACAAAATTCCGATCGTACCTATGGGTGGGGCTTTAGCTCTCAGTGGACTTGTAAGACCGCTGAAGGGAGGAATAGTTATGGACATGAAGAGGATGGACAGTATCCTCGAGGTGAATGAGAAGGCAAGATACGCTGTGATTGAGGCTGGAGTAACCGAGGGTATGCTCAAGGCTTATCTGGAAAGAAACTACCCGAATCTACGCCTGTCAACTCCAGACGCACCACCAATAGCCACCGTCACTGCCAACGCACTGATCCATGGTTCCGGAAGGCTTTCTCAGATGTATGGCTTTCACTCTGAGATGGTAACTGGGATGGAGGTAGTTCTCCCTACTGGTGAGATTTGCAGAGTTGGTTCCTGCAGCATCTCTCCCTACTGGTTCTCTCGCTCCCCCCTGCCCGACCTCGCGGGCTTGTTTATCGGCTGGTTCGGAAGGACAGGGATAGTTACAAAGCTCGGAATCAAGCTGTTCCCGAAGCATCGCTACAGAGATGTCATGATTTTCGTAACCGAAAATCCATCCTACGTGAGTGATGTAATCTGGAGAGTTGCTCACACTGAAATGGCTGAGGACATTACTGTCTGGGCACAGCCAAGACCGGAATGGGCTGAGGGATTCCAGCACACTACGATTTACATCACGGCTGATAGCGAGGAGGAGCTTAAGTTTAAGGAAAGGATCATCCGTAATGCGCTTAGAGACTACATAAAACAGAAGGAGGGCGGTTTTCTTTACCTCACGCCAGGAATGAAGGCAACGTTTCTTCAGGAGCCAATGTCTCAACTTGTCAGATTTGCAGACGTCAGGAAGGGAGGGGGGTTTGAGTATGTTGGAGCAATTCTGCCTGTTGATCTGTTTGATAAAGCATACAGAAAAGGTCTGGAGATTGTTGAGAAGCTTGGAGTGGACTGGGCTTTCAGTGTCAGGATAATTGGCCGATCTCACTGCATGATGTTCGCGTATGCCTATCCCTTCAACAGGGCTGATGATGAAGATGTGGAAAAGGCGAGAAAGGCTTTGCACGAGACTAACCTTGCAGTTCTGGAGATGGGAGGAATTCCGTGGAAGGCAGAAGAGCCTGCACAGCAACTAATACTTGAAAGGATGGATGAGGGGGCAAAGATTCTGATGAAAAGGGTAATGGATTTGCTTGACCCTCATGGCATAATGAATCCCGGAAACTGGGAGGTGAAATAATGGAAAAAATTAACTATGCCGAAATTGTTCACCGCTGCTTCAGATGCGGATACTGCAAGTTCTCTTCTGACTATTCAGCGATAAACTGTCCGAGCTATGCTGTGTATCGCTTTGAAACCTACTTCTCAGGCGGTAGAATGTGGCTGATTCGTGCTTGGATGAATGAGGAACTGGAATGGAGCGAACATTTTGGAGAAATCATGTATTCCTGCTCAACCTGCAGAAATTGCGTTGAGCATTGCGTTTTCAAGTTCAACGAGCAACTTGTTGATGTGTTTATTTCTGCGAGAAGCGACATGGTTGAGAAGGGATTGGTTCCGAAGAAGGTTGGAGAGTTCTTCAACAATTTGGCGAAGTTCGGCAATCCCTGGGGATATTCTGGGAAAAGACTGGAGTGGGTGGAGAAGGAGTATGAAGGAAACGAATTTCTACTCCATGCAGGCTGCGTAGCTGCCTACGATGAGAGGGGCAAGGTTGCGCTGAAGGCTTTGGTTGAGCTCCTCGATGCTGCTGGTGTGGATTATGGCGTGTTCAGCGATGAGAGGTGTGAAGGGAATGAGGCCATGGTTATGGGTGAGTTTGGACTCTTTGAGCACCTGATGGAGGAGAACAAACGGAAATTTGAGGAGAGGAGGGTTAAGAGAGTTCTCACTCCTGACCCACATTCCTTCAACGCCTTTAAAAACTATTATGGGGTTGATGTGAAACATCACACACAGCTTCTCTGGGAGCTTGTAAAGAACGGCGAGCTTAAACTTGGTAGAGTGGAGGGTAAAGTAACATACCACGATCCCTGTTTCCTCGGAAGGTGGAATGGAGTTTACGAGGAGCCAAGGAAAATTCTTTCAAGGATTGCAAGCCTCTACGAGATGCCGAGGAATCGCAAAAATTCCTTCTGTTGCGGAGGTGGGAGTGGAAACTTTTACACGGATTATCTGGGTGGTAAAGAGAGCCCAGCAAGAGTTAGAGTTAGGGAGGCAGGCGAGGTTGCTGACATCCTTGTTACATCCTGTCCAGCATGCCTGATGATGTTTGATAATGCTGTGAGGGATGAGGGGGTTGAGCTGGAGGTGAGGGACATATCTGAGGTTATGCTTGAAGCTATGAAGTCATAACAAATCTTTTTTATAGTTTTGTGAAACCTTTTAACATGCTTGAGCTGAATGGTGTGCCGGTTGATGACACCTACTGCGAGGCTTTTGATGGCATCTATTCGAGAATTATTGTGACCGCAAAGCACAAGTGGCTGCTAAAGAGAGCTGCCTACTCTGCAACAGCCCTACCATCAACAGTTTTTGGAGAGGCTGAAGGTGGAGTTGAGCGCTGGCTTTCACCACTGGAAACTCCAGATGGAAGGCTGGGAGCTATCTGTCAGATATGGGTTCAAAAGTCCAAAAAATTCCTTGATGTTTTGATGAGGGAGATGGGCAAGAGGATAAGGCAGGGCATTCTCGTTGTCCCCACAACCAGAGTCTTCAACGCCACTGACAGCGAAAATAAGTTTGATGCAGAGATAAACGTTGGTAGGTGCGGAGACGGGTATGAATGGGAGGAAGAGATGTGGGGAAGAAAGGTGATCAGAATACCGATTATGTTCGGAGAGTTCATAATAGAGCGATACATTGGCTATGCTGAAGGTATAGCTGGTGGAAACATCTGGTATTTCTGTGAGAGTGAGGAAGCTGCCTTAGAGGCGGGAGAGGCTGCAGTAGAGGCTCTGAAGGAAGTTGATGGAGTCATAACATCCTTCGACATCTGCTCAGCGGGCAGCAAACCCGAAACGAAGTATCCAGAAATAGGGCCAACAACCAACCACTACTTCTGCCCCACACTCAAGGGCAAAATTCCGGACTCAAAGGTTCCGGATGGGGTCAAATCCATTCCGGAGATTGTAATCAACGGAATAACAAGGGAAGCGGTTGAGAAGGCCATGTATGTCTGCATGGACGTTGTGAGCAAAATTGATGGGGTTGTGAGGATATCTGCGGGCAATTACGAAGGGAAGCTGGGGCAGCACAAAATCTACTTGAAGGACATCATAGAAAAATTTGGGTAGCTACATTCCAGCTACATTCCAACCATTGCAACTATAATTTTTCCGAGCAATGGTGCTATGCCAAGGTTGTTGGCCACTTCAAGTAAAGAAGACAACATCCCGGTTTTTATAAGGTCCCCAAGGATCAAAGAGCTGTTATCTGAAAGCAACCTACCAGTCTCAATCATTCTTTCTTTCAAGGCTGGATTTCTGTTTATTTCCTCCAGCAGCATTCCTACAATCTTCATCGCCCATGTAAAAATCACGTAGACCCCTTCACTAATTTTTGAAGTATCAACGTTAGCTACAGCGATAACATTATCAGCAGCCATTTGAGCTTTTGCACTACTTGCTACAAACCCATTCAGTGCTGTCAGAAATTCTGCCTTCATCATCTTGCCTCACCCCCTTTACTCTTTTTCTCATCTCATCATTACAATTATTCTTATTTCCATCATCAACAATATTCACACCTCTTTGTATTTAACTGTTACTACTTATTACTATTATTATCATTAACACTTCTCTCACAAAAATAAATTGTTATCCTTTAGTTATAAGATCTTCGTTGCCTTTTGCGATTACAATTTTTGGATTACTTCCTGCGTAAGCTATTAAATCGTTCTTCACAACAAAAACACCCTCTATGTAATCAGAATACTTGTTATAGAAATCTGAAACCGTCTTCTCAAGCTCTTCTTTCCCAAAATCTCCAATCTCATTGCCAAGTGCTGTGGCAAGAGCATCGGCAACACTCGAATCCTTTGAGATAACCGTAGCAGCATCGGCGTGACCAAAGCTGACAGAATGTCCAATCTTGCCGCTCGATGTGCAGATGGCGAGGAAGTCAACTGGGGGAACTTTAAAGGCAAATTCTGTGGGGTAGATTCCAACAAGAATTTCTTGATTTGTGTGAATCGCAATATCACCACCATTATCAACGATTGCAATTTCCGCTCCAGCGTCAACCATTCTTTCAACTGCGAATCCAGCTATGGTTCCAGCAACAGATGCCATAGGGCCAACCTTTGCGATTTTGGCAGCCTTGCACATCCTGCTTACTATCTCGCCACCATGGCAATCAATTGGTTCGTAGCTCGTGAGAAACTCCGGATGGAGAAGTATATACTCCTCGATCTCACTCCTCGCCTCAAGAATTGCCTCAACGGCAACCTCGAAGAATTCCTCACTTTCCGAAAGAATCGTAACAATTGTCTCCTTGTATCTGAACTTAAAGCGCTTCATATGTTTATCAGCTTTCTTATGTCCTTAACCGAGTGTTGAACAGTCCTTCCGTTTTCAATCGCTATGATCTTGGGCAAAAGTCTGATTGCAGAGAGATATTTGTTATTGAGCATGGCATCAACGAATCTCTGCTCAACCTCTACCCACTCAAGCTCCTTCAAAATCCTGCCTTCATACTCTGACAGATTACCTCTGTTAATGCAGTCGAAGAGAATCATTGCCGAGGCCAAAGAAGGCGCGTTACCCTCGCCCGCTCCACTCACGCAACCTATCGCCTCTCCAACCCCCACAATGTTGCCCGACACGAAGGGCAGGCATTTGGAGGGTTGCAGCAGTCTGACTTTGGCTGAGCACTGACAAGCCCGTTCACTTTCTTCAAAACCATACTTCTCTCTCAGTTTGTTGATAAAAACAGGTATTTTTTCTCTTTCAACATTTCCCGCTCCTACGTGCCACTTTCTCTCTCCAAGTGGGAATGCCCACGCGTAGCCGGTCTTTTCCATCTGGATGTAGATATTTTCTTCCACATCATGCTTTTCTATGCACTGAGAGGTGGGCAAAACTCTGTCCTCGTGGATTGGAGGCAGAAAAGCTCTCGAAACTCCTGTTGCGTCAATAATAAGTTCCGGATTATCGGAAACGCTCAAATCAACCCAGAGGTCAGAAAGCAGTCTCTTTTTGTCAAAAATCACTATGTCTCTGTTTTTAAGCCATAAACCGTTTGCCACAACATATCTGGGTTTTAAGAGAACGTAGTCATCAAAATTCAAGCCAATCTCAGAATAAAATCTCTTTGCCTCCTTGTAAACGATTCCCCAAGCACATCTGCAGTCGGGCTCCTTTCTTTTATCCCATATACTAACCTTGTAACCATTCTCGGATAAAAGATGGAAGAGGTAGGTTCCCGCTATCCCCGCACCATAAATCTGGATATTCATAGAGACTCAAGATTCTCAATAACAGCATCAGCAAACTCCCTTGTTCCTACAAGATTTCCCCCAACATGGCGGTGAATGTCGTAGGTTACGGTTCCGCTGCTTATTGTCATCTCTACAGCCTTCTTGATCATTTCACTCGCCTTTTTCCAGCCGATATATTCGAACATCAGTGCTCCGGTCAGAATCTCTGCTGTTGGGTTTACCTTGTTCTGTCCCGCGTACTTAGGTGCTGAACCGTGAACTGGCTCGAAAACACCAATCCCGTCACCGATGTTGCTGCCCGGAGCAATCCCAAGTCCACCTATCAATGCAGCTGCAGCATCGCTGAGATAATCGCCATTGAGATTTGGCAGAGCTATAACATCGTACTCATCCGTCCTCGTCAGAATCTGCTGGAACATGTTGTCCGCGATTCTGTCCTTGACCACAATTTTGCCATCAGGCTGCTCTCCACCGTATTTATCCCATAACTCGCTCTCGGTTATGCAGTAGTCTCCAAACTCCTCCTTGGCGACCTCATATCCCCAATCTCTGAAGGCCCCCTCAGTGTACTTCATTATGTTGCCTTTGTGAACGAGCGTCACACTTCCTCTGCTATTCTCGATGGCATATTTTATCGCCATCCTTACGAGCCTCTTGGTTGCGAACTCGCTTATTGGCTTGATCCCTATCCCCGAATCTTCTCTGATTTCAACTCCAAATTCGTCTCTCAGGAATCTGATTATTTTCAGCGCCTCCTCACTGCCCATAGGCCATTCAACGCCTGCGTAAACGTCTTCGGTGTTCTCTCTGAAAATTACAAAGTTTACCTTTTCAGGGTGCTTAATCGGACTCGGAACACCCTTTAAGTAGTAAACGGGTCTCACATTGGCGTAGAGATCAAGAACCTGCCTTATTGTTACGTTGAGGCTTCTGTAGCCCCCACCAACAGGAGTGGTTAGAGGTCCTTTTAAGGCAACTCTGAACTCCTTTATCGCATTGAGCGTATCCTCCGGCAAATGCGTTCCATAGAGCTTGTATGCGTCCTCGCCTGCATAGACCTTGAACCAGACTACTTCCTTTCCAATCTTGCTGGCTGCCGCATCAAGCACCCTAATCGCAGCAGGAACAACATCTTTACCCGTTCCATCCCCTTCAAAATATGGTATAATCGGATTATCGGGAACTATAAGTCTTCCATCTTCGTATTTTATCTTTTCTCCATTCTCCGGGGGTTTGACCTTATCATACTGCATAGAGGCATGGTAGCAGGTCTTTATAAAATCCTTCCGCTTTGCTGCAAAGGCCTTTACTTTTCCTGATGAACTTTGATTCGAGGTAATTCCATTACAAAAACAGCTCCATTTCCAGCCTTCTCAACCCATATATTTCCTCCATAACTTTCAATGAGCTTCTTAACGATGTAAAGTCCAAGACCACTCCCCATCCCTGTCGTAAATCCCTTCTCGAAAATTTTTTCTAAAATTCTGTCAGAGATACCTTTTCCGTTATCTTCTACTCTGACAACGACTTTTTGGTTTTCAGTTATCGTTATTCTTACTTCACTCGCCTCACCGTGCTTCACAGCATTGCCTATGATGTTGTCAAATATGCTGAATATTCCCTCATTGGCGAGAATCTTTGCATCCCCATTCACTGTGATATTTACATTATACCCCTTAGAAACTTCATCAATAACCTCTCTGAGGCTGTAAATTTTCTTGTTTTGATCTGTAGCGGATTCAAGCTCTCTAACCTTGCGGATAAGGTTTACTCCAGCCTCTATATTCTCCCTTATTTTTGTCACGGCATCACTCTTGCACTCTTCCTCTATAACCTCAACGTATGGTAACATTCTCGTAAAAATGTTCAGTATATCGTGCCTCAGCATACTGTTTAGAAATTTGAGGTATTCGTTCAGCGATTTCACTTCTCTCTGAAGTCTGATCATCTTTGTAACGTCCGTCAATGCAAGCAGACAGTAAGGTTCTCCTACTATCTCTGCATATCTCGTTCTCGCCTCAAGCCACAACTCCTCTCCGCCTTTTATGTTAACCTTTAAGATTACGGGAGGGTCAGGGTTTTTCTTTTTCTCCTCGAATGTTTTTAAAATCAAATTTACAAGCTTTGTAAAATCTTCAGGTGTGAAAAATCTGAAAGGCCTTTCTCTCACTTCGCTAAAGTCTATTTTACCCCTTTCCGAGAGTACTTTGTTAGTGTAAACTATTCTCCCATACTTATCAATCACAACTAAAGCTGCTGGAAACTCATCTGCTGCAACCTTCCAATCAAACATATCAAACAGTCACTATTACCCAATAAAATTTAACCTTAATGTGAAAAATTACTAATTCCAATTTTGAAAATATTACTGTAAGAGTAGTCTCTTTAGAATCTTCTGCGTTTCTGCCTGTGGCAGTCTTTCCCTTATCTCAACCTCAACAGGAACGGCGTAAGGAGGAAGTCTTTCCCTGCAGAACTCCCTTATTTCTTCGGGCGTTGCTGACGCTCCATCAAAGAGCTTTACAAAGGCCTTGACCCTTTCTGATCCCTCTTTTTCCTTATCTGGAATTCCCACGACAGCAGCCAGTTCAACAGCAGGATGCTGGTGCAGAACTTCCTCAACAACCCTCGAATACACCTTGTATCCAGAGACGTTTATCATGTCCTTAACTCTATCAACGATGTAGAAGAACCCGTCTTCGTCCATGTAGGCTATATCACCCGTTGGCAACCAGCCGTCAATGAAGGGATTTTCAGCGTTCCAGTATCCCTTCATGACCTGGGGACCTTTTATCTGCAGCTCTCCCTCCTCTCCCACTTCTGCCTCGCTACCATCCTCTCTTACGACCCTAACATCGGTATCTGGGACTGGCACACCTATTGAGCCTGTCTTGTCTGGAGCGTCCAAGCCAAGAAATCTTGCAATACTTGCGATGTTGATGTGCGTAACTGGAGAAGTTTCTGTCAAGCCGTAGCCTTCAACTATTGGAATGCCAGCCTTTTTCTCATACTCCTTTGCAGTCCTCTTTGGCAGGGGTGCCGAACCTGACACACTTATGGTCCAGAGCCCTTCGATTTCCCTCTGTATGAGCTTCATATACTGCCCCGGAACACCAACAGTAACCCATGGACTGTATTTCTTCATGTAATCAAGTATTTCATCGTAGTTTCTCGGATCAGAGACTATCAGCAGGTTGAATGCCCAGTAAATTCCCACATGCATACCCCAGTGTCCATAGGAGTGGAAGATTGGAGATGCAAGTAGAACCGAGCCAGAACCCCTGACAGCCTCAGCTGCACCACCAAGAAGCCATGGCAAAACCTGAAGAACATTGGTTGTCAGATTGTAGTGGGTGAGCATAACCCCCTTTGGCACGCCTGTAACTCCACCGGTGAATAGAATAACTGCAACATCCTCTTTTGGATTTATTTCTATATCAGGTGGATCAGGTTGGCTTGATGAGATCAAGTTCCAGAAGTCATCACTCTCCATAAAATTAGATGGCTTGGTTTCAACAAAAATTCCAGATTCAGAAAAGTTCTTTTCTCCCACTACAATTTTTGGATCTGTTTTCTCAGCTATATCCTTCAGCTCCTTTTCCGGCTGGAGTGGACTTACGAGCACGGCTGAAGCTCCACACTTTAGCGCTGCAAGCTCGGCGATGAGAAGCTGAGGGCAGTTCCTGAGGGTTATCAGAACTCTGTCCCCCTTGCTTAGATGCTCTGAGAAGCCATTTGCCAGTCTGTTGACAGCATCAAGCATCTCTGAGTAGGTCATCTTCTTTTCGAGGTATGTAACTGCCGTTGAATTGGGAAAGTTTCTCGCAGATTCCTCAAGAAAATGATATAGGGGGACCTCCGGGTAAGGCTCAAGGGACTCCCTGAGACCAAGTATCTGGTAGGCTTTAAACCAGGGCTTCATGGTCAGGAATATGCCGAGAATCCTTTTCCAAGTAACTCTCTGCCGACTATGAGCTTCTGAATCTCCGTCGTCCCGTCGGGGATTGTCATAACTCTCGCATCTCTGAAGTATCTCTCCAGCGGATATTCATCGCTGAGTCCAAGACCGCCATGTATCTGAATACCGTAGTATGTGACCTTTACACATCCCTCACATGCGTAACCCTTGGCTAAGGACGACATCAACCTCGCCTGAGGGTCTCCCTTGCTGACTAAGTAGAGAGCCTTGTATCCCAGTAGCCTTGATGATTCGGTAATTGCTACCATCTTATAGAGCATATCTTGGATGAGCTGGAATTTTCCAATTGGCTTTCCAAAGGCTTTTCTCTGCTTTGCATAGGCAATAGAGGCATCAAGAGCTGCTTGTGAGATTCCGGTAGCCATCAATGCCATCCCCGACCTCATCATGCAGAACACAGCACTCAGAGGTGACATGTAGGCGTAGAGCTTAGTGATTCCACTGTGAATTGGCAACGCCTCGGTCAGTTCTCCCTTACTCAAGGCTTTCTGTATCATGTGACTCAGAGCGTTCTCCTTCGGCACCCTGCAGTTCTTGAGATATATCTCACCTGTTGGTGATGCTCTCCAGCCGATTTTGTGAAGCTCACTCGTCTCGAAGGGAGAGTTGACCCTATCAACGAGAAACATGTCCTGCATTCCCGTTTCCTTGTTCGTTGCCACCACTAATGCAATATCAGCGATTGTGGCGTTGCTAATCCATGTCTTTGTCCCATTCAGAACCCACTCATCCCCGTCAAGCTCCGCCGTTGTTTTCATTGTAGTTGTATCACTCCCTGCTTCAGGCTCGGTAGCTGCTAAGCATCCTATCAGCTGATTTTTCTCCAGCTTCGGCATCATCACTTCTTTCGTTTGCTCTGAGGCAAGGTTTACAAAAACAACTGGGAAGGACATTCCAAGGACAACATTCAGGCTTGCCCAAACCCTGCTTATCTCCTCACTTGCTATTCCGTAGTAAAACGGGTCTTCAAAGTATACTGAAAGGCTTTCCGGATCATAGCCTATTCCGAGTTTTCTGAATTTGGCGTAAAGGTCCAATACTTCCTCCTTTGTCAATGGCCCCTTCTTCTCCTTCTCATCTACAATCGGCTCTATCTCCTTTGCCAGAAACTCTCTCAAGCTATCTCTAAACAACCTGTGTTCCTGACTGAAATCAAACTGCATACTCTATCACCAAAACATACAATTAACAATCATTTTTTTAATTTTTCGTTATATATTGTGATAAATTGTAATTATTACCATGAATGACTACACAATTAATAATATTGCGAGAAAAATAATATCAAGAAGCAGGGTTGCGATGGAATTAAGTAGCACAATTTTTACACCAAACTTCCCGAACATGGCTACATGCATCGGTAGTGAGTGCTTAACAGCCCTCGTTGAAAAACTAACGACGTTGCCAAGTATAAGGCCTACGACTGCCCATCTCCAGTGCAATCCTCCATCAATAAATCCTGCCGCAAGAACAACTGCAGCCCTGATATTGAAGAACTCAACTCCGGCAATTGTGATTACGCTCGGATTCAAGGGCACAAAAGTCAGACTTTCGGCCAATAAGTCGAACAAGCCATACTCGCTCGCCACTGAGACGGCAAAGTATGATACCGCCATAATGACGGCAATCCTAATTATGTTTTCCTGTGGAGAGATTGGCTTGATATCTAAATCAGCCTTTATCTCTCCATTTCTCCACCTTCTTGAGAGAATCAGACCGAACGCCGACTTTATAATGGCTGACGCAAAACGAATTGCGGTGTAAACAATCCCGGCAAATCCGAGGACTGGTATAACGAAAGGGATGAAGTAGGTGTAGAGGTGGCTGAATACGCTGGGAAAAGAGTTGAGGAAGGATATCGCGATTACTTCTCCTTTGTCAACTCTTCCCTCTCTCCATGCCTGAGAAAGTATAGAGTAGCTCGCGGTTGGGCTGATAAAGCACGCTGCAACACTTGCAGAAGCTATTTCACTCACACCAAACTTTTTCAGCATGGGATGAAGTAATTTGGCAAATCTTTCCATGTATCCCTTTCTTATTGAATAGGAAACGAGATATATTGCAATGACAACAATTGGAAGGGTTTTTAGCAGAAAAATAGCTGTGGAATACGCTGCTTTTTCGATCATAGATAATCAAACAGAGTTGGCTGTTTCCTGTTCAGTAACTCGCTAATCTTTCTGAACTGCTGCTCGTATTCTTCTCTCAACTGAGGACGGTAGAGGATTGCTGCAGGGTGGTAAATTGGTATGATTTTGACTTTTTTATTCCATTTCTCAACCTCAAACACTTTCCCCTTAACCCTTGATATGGAGGTGAAATCAAGGCAGAAATGATCAAAGATAAACTGAGCAGCAAATCTGCCGAGACAGACGATAATGTTTGGCTTTATTGCGTCAAGCTGCCTCTTTAAGTACTCTCCACAAGTTTCAATCTCTTCAAGCAGGGGATCACGGTTGTTGGGAGGTCTGCATTTGAGAACATTGCAGATGAAAACGTCTTCTCTTCTCAAACCAATCTTTGAGAGCATTTCTGTGAGCAATTTTCCTGCAGCACCGACAAAAGGTTCGCCTTTCAAATCTTCTTCTCTCCCCGGAGCCTCTCCCACAAATACGACCTCTGCATTCTCGTTGCCTACACCGGGAACGTAATTCGTCTTCGTTTTGTGTAAATCGCATTTCCTGCAGTTCAAAATCTCTTCGGTTATCTCCTCAATTGTCTCCATCGCCCAATAGTTGAAATGGAAATTAAAATAGTTTGCTCAAGCGTATTTCTCCAGAATTTCAGCGAACGCGTTGATGACATAGTCTATCTCCTCGTAACTGAGCCCGTAGGTTGACAGCTTAAAGTATCTCGTAAGTCCGGGCTTTATTCCGTGTATTTTTCTTCCTTTAAGTTCATGATAAAGGAAAAATCTTCCCTTTTTAACTCTTTTTGAAATCTCATAGAGGTTCTCCGCATGGAAGAACATCAGATCGTGGTTGTGTGGTTTATCGCCGAGCTGCCTGATACCAAGTTCTTCCATTTTACTGGCAAAGTATCTCGCCTTTTCCACCTCCCTGTCCCAGTTCTTAACCCTCTCCTTCACGTGAGGGAAGGAAGCCATGAGCGTGATAATTGTAGCACCTCTTGCGGTGCATCCCAGCATTTCAATCTCCTTGTTTCTGTACTTTTTTGATTTTCTGAGAATTATCTCCTCCCAATCTTCCTTCATACCGAGAACTCCCACCGGACCGCTTGCAGCCATAGACTTATGCCCACTACCGACGATAAAATCGGCCTTCAATTCTTTCAAATTTACCTGCATCCTTCCGACAGCGTAAGCACCATTCACAAGGAGCGGAACATCATACTCAGAGCAGATTTCTGCAATTCTCTTCACTTCTGGCAAGTTTCCATAGTTCCCGTCCGGGTATGTTATCAGAGCAAGCACGACATCACCCTTACGCTTTGTGTCTTCGATTGTTTCAGCGAATTTTTCTGGCAAGATTCTGAAATCAGGATAGTCGGTGTTGGGCACCATCGCCACATTAAGTCCGGCTCTCTCTGCCGCCACATAGCTTGAATAATGTGCGTTTGAGTCCATCACAATCCAGCCATCCTTTTTTGCCAGAGAGTGCATCACAGCGAATTTTGCCTCTCTCGCCCCATTCGTAACCCTTGCCACATCGCAGCCGAGGAATCTCGGGAGCTGCTCGTGAACGAAGTTGTATATTGCGGGCTTCTTTATCTCATCCAGTCTACCCGTAATGCAGAAATCACATACACTGTAACCATCCCCCCATTCAACCAGAGCTTTTCTGGCCTTATCAGTAAGCCTCCCACCCGTTTGAAGCGGGTCTATGTTTATGTAATCTTTCGTTTCCCTCGGGAACATTAAATGGCAAAACTCGGGATGACTTATAAAATTGATGACTTTTGGAAATTAATTTAATTTTGTATCCAGAACTAATGACATGTTTAAAATAGCCACCTTCAACGTGAACTCGATAAGAAGCAGGCTGCACATCGTTATACCCTGGCTTGAGAAGAACAGGCCAGACGTGCTATGCATGCAGGAGACGAAGGTTGAAAATCGAAGGTTTCCGGAGTCAAATTTCCACCGTATCGGTTACCATGTAGTCTTCAGCGGGAGCAAGGGCAGGAATGGAGTCGCCATTGCGTCAATTGAAGAACCGAAAAACGTCAGCTTCGGCTTCGACAGTGAGCCGAGAGACGAAGACAGGCTTATAAGGGCCGAAATAGCTGGTATTGATGTCATAAACACCTACGTTCCGCAGGGGTTCAGAATTGATAGCGACAAGTATCAGTACAAGCTCGAATGGCTGAAAAGGCTCAAGAATTATTTTGAAAAAACTGTTGATCTCACGAATTATGTTGCATGGTGCGGGGATATGAATGTTGCTTCTCAACCAATAGACGTTCACAGCCCTGAAAGGCTCAAAAACCACGTCTGCTTTCATGAGGATGCAAGAAAAGCCTACAAGAAAATAGTGGATATGGGTTTCGTGGACTTGCTAAGAAAATTCCATCCTGGAGAGAAAATTTACACTTTCTACGACTACAGAGTTAGGGGAGCTATAGAAAGGGGCTTAGGCTGGAGAGTTGATGCAATCAATGCTTCTCCACCTCTCGCTGAGAAATGCATAGATTGCTATGTTGACATCCAGCCAAGACTTACCGAAAAACCGTCAGATCACACACCTTTAATCGCTGAATTCAATCTGTAGGGAAAAGCAAATATTACATCCAGTTCAGCTTAGAGTAATGAAGATCAGCATCGTTCTGCCAGCGTACAACGAGGCAAAGAGGTTAAGAGAGACTGTTGAAAAAGTTCGAGAGGCTGCTGAGAAAACTGGATACGACTATGAGATCATCATAGCCGAAGACGGTTCGACGGATGGGACAGACAAAATAGCGGCTGAGCTTTCCTCTGAAAACTCAAAAATAGTCCATCTGCATTCAGATGAAAGACTTGGGCGGGGAAGAGCCCTTATGAACGCCTTTGACAAGGCGACAGGCGATGTGGTAGTTTATATGGACGTTGATCTTGCCACAGATTTGAAGCACCTCAAGGAGCTTGTTGATGCAATAGTGGTTGATGGCTACGATATTGCAACCGGATCAAGGCTGATGAAGGAGAGCAGGACAGACAGACCAGCAAAAAGAGAAATTGCCTCTCGTGGATACAATTTTCTCGTTCGCCTATTTCTCGGCTCAAAAATCCACGATCATCAGTGCGGTTTCAAAGCTTTCAGGAAGCAGGTGATTCTTGAGATTGCAAAGTATGTAAAGGACAATCACTGGTTCTGGGACACCGAAGTTTTGGTTCTGGCTCAGAAGAGAGGTTACAAAGTCAAGGAAATTCCGGTTGAGTGGAGACATGGAGGGGAGACGAAGGTAGATTTTGGGAAAGATGTGGTCTACATGTTTTCTCAAGTTCTCAGAATGTGGCTCAATGAGAGGAAGAGGAGCAGGAAGTATTTGTTTCTGACGACAGTTATTGCAGTTGTGATCCTCACTTTTATAGCCTACAGAGCCGGATTGCAGAACGTTTACCAAAGCTTGCTGTCCATAAATCTCTACTATATAGTTGCTTCCTCAGCCTTATACGCTCTCTCCTACGTCCTTAGAGGCTACAGATTTAGGTATATCTTATCAAAGCTTGGGTATAATCGCAGTACTGCCTTCTCAACAGCTGCCGTGAGCATAAGTCAGACTGTGAATGTTATCACGCCTGTCAGAATAGGAGACATGGCAAGGGCGTACGTTTTTAAGCGGAGGGATGTTCCCTATTCATCTTCGATCGGGGGTATTGCTGCCGAGAGGTTTTTTGATCTCATTTCTGTGGCTATAATTGCCATGGTTTCCGCATTGATCATCGGTTCTGGAATTAGGGAGCCTGTCTACGCGCTCCTCTTCTCCGTCTTGATATTTACGGGAATCTTTGCTCTTTCAAGGATGGAAAATATTGTTGGAAAAATTTTCAGAAACGCCAGAAAGGCTATGGGGATAAAGGAGAGCATTGTTGTAGTATCCCTCTCCCTCCTTCTCTGGTTTTCCGATATTTTCGTGTGCTACATAATTGCTTTGAGTTTCGGTAATCCAGATTTCGTCCTTGTTGCCCTCGCGGTTGCATTGGGGAACATAGTTAAGGCCTTGCCGATAACGCCCGGTGGGATTGGCACTTATGAGGCAGCTCTCACAGCAATTCTCTCCTCTGGCTACAGCACTGGAGCTGCCTTCACAATTGCTCTGGTTGATCACGCTGTAAAGAACGTTTCAACCATGGTTCTTGGCATTCTGGCTCTTGCATCTCTTAATCTCAGTCTCAGAGAGGTGGAGGGATAGAATTGTACACCCTGATCTACGCCCTCTGCTTTTACCTGTCCTCTCTGCTTGTAACTATCCCATTTCTGAAGTTTTTTAAGTTCAGTGAAGCGAGATTTCTTTCCCTTTTAACAATCTCAGCTATCTCCTTTGCCATCGGATTTGTGTTTCCCTTTAAAATTTCCTTCTATATTGTATTCGCAGTCACAATTGGTGTATCCCTTTACACGATCTATTCCGACAAAGTAAAGGTTGAAAATACTGAAACTGTTTTCGCTCTCGTTTTTGCCTTCTTCATATTTCTTCGCTTCCTAAATCCCTACATTCAAGATGCAGAGAAGTTCATGGATTCAGCCTTCATGAACGCAGTGTTGAAGTCCTCAGCTTTCCCTCCGGATGATCCATTCTTTGCTGGCGGAAAGCTTGACTTCTACTACTACTTTGGCCACGTGATTTCAGCCTGCATAACCCTGATGTCCTTCTCTCCTCCAGAAGTGGGTTATAACATTGCCATGTCTGCAATACCTGCCTACACTGCAGTCATAATCTACGGAATTTTGAGAAGGAAGGGGATGAAGGTTGCATTAAGTGGAATTGCTCTTTCAATCTTTTCTGGAAACGCTTACTCCTTCGTAGATTTCCTTAGAAGAGTTTTTGCGGGAAAGGTCATTGATGGTGGTTATTATTGGAACGCAACGAGGGTGATAGCCGACACAATTAACGAGTTTCCGTATTTCAGCTTCATACATGCTGACCTGCATGCTCACGTTGTCGCAATCCCCATTTTTACCCTCATAATTTCTCTAATCCTCAGGAGCTGGGAGGAAGTTGAAGGTAAAGAGTATGGCAGAAGAACAACACTTGCACTCGCCTTAGCGCTCTTTGCTATTTTCGCCACAAATTCGTGGGATTATCCCTTAGCTGCTTTAGCTTGCCTTCTTGCGGCTCTATCACTGAAGAAAAAAGAAATCGTCATTGCCTTAATCCTTTCAATCCCCTTCGTCATCTTGCTTTACTCAAGCATGAACACTCCCGCAGCAAAGATTTTTCTTGTTGAGGATAAGACTAATGCCATTGAGTTCCTGATGTATGCCCTCACACCATTGTTTTTCTCCTACCTTTTCACCGGGAACAGATACACCCTTTACTCTTTACCCCTGTCCATTCCGCTCTATTTTATCTCTCCGGTTTTAGCTTTAACGGCACCTCTTGCGATATCGTCGGTCTATGGTATCTACAAGAAGGATGTTGCTTCAGCAATAGTTCTCACGGGTCTTATGGCTTTCATCCTGCCAGAGTTTGTGGCTGTTGAATCGCGACTGAACACTGTATTTAAGTTCTACATCGTAGCTTGGCTCTCGCTGATGATAGCCCCAGCAACGAAGCTTGAATTTGGGGATGTCAGGAAATATGTAGTCGTTTTAGTCCTTGTAGTTAGCCTCGTTTATCCCATGGCGGCAACGCCTGTGAGGTATAACCTTAGAGAGTGCACACTTGATGGCATGGCTTTTATGAAAACCTTCGATGGAGATTATGAGGCGATAAAATGGCTTCAAGGGAAGAGTGGGGTTATAATAGAGGAAGGTTGCACCCATGGAGCCTTGTGCGGTTATAAATATGGTGGCAGAGTTTCAGCCTTTACTGGAAATCCTGCAGTGATTGCGTGGACTAATCACGAGTTTGCATGGAGGAGAGATTACCCGATAATAGCTGAAAGAGCGAATGATGTGAGAGAGTTCTACACAACCAGTTCATGCGATGAGATGTTAAAGATTGTCAGTAAGTATAATATAAGCTATGTTTTTTTTGGATACGAGGAAAAGAGGATTTTCTCCGTATCACCTGAAAAATTTGAAAGATGTTTCACAAAAGTCTTCGAAAGCAGGGGAACTTACATATTTGCAACAAAAAATATATCATAAATGGCGCACATTTTTCGACATGGATGACAAGGATATGAAGATAATTGCAGAACTTGTCAGGGATGCTCGAACAACTCTCTCTGAACTCTCTGAAATTCTTGGAATGTCCATTTCGAGCATACACAAGAGAATTAAGAAACTTGAGAGTGGGGGAGTTATCGAAAAGTATTCGGCAGTTATCAATCCTGATAAGTTTGATTCGGTAACAGCCTTTTTGCTTATCAGTGCTGAAGATACAAAAAAGGTTTTTGATGAGATAAAACAAGCTAAGGACGTTGTTGAGGTTTACAAAACCCTCGGGAACTTCAGTATGGTGGCGAAGGTTAGGAGTAAAAATCTCGATAGGATTGGTGAAATAACCTCGAAAATTTCCGCAATAGAGGGTGTTATGATGGTGGAATGTATTGTAACGACCAGAAGACTAAAGGAGGAGATTTGGACACCTGATCTGGAGGTGGTATGATGTATGACTACTATCAAACACTTATCTTGGTTTTGGCAGCGATATACCTTCTGATTGGTGGCGGATTCATAATATACATTTACGACTCATATAAGAGGACGAAACAGAAATTCATGCTTTACCTTTCCGTGGGGTTTTTCTTCCTGATCATTGGAGCAGCTTTGCCTGTTCTAAGCTACACAGTGGCGGTTCTTGATAGAAGCACGGTAGTTGTCGCAATTTTGTTACAGATTGCTGGTCTTTCGACAATATTCTATTCGGTCGTAAAATGAGGGGCGAAAAGCTAACCAAAAAGTGGAGGCTGATCAAACTCTCCAAAATGCAGAGGAGCGATTTTGCTCCAAGGTTTATTGAGGAGTGTCTAAACTCTGTTGAAGGCATCTCAGAAATGCTTTACAGATATTCTGTCGGATATGGTATTGAGAAGGGCAAGGAAGTTAGGAGAAACATTGCTCTGAAAACGTTCGATGATGTGGCTGAGTTTCTCGGGATGGTCACGGGTGTTACTGTAGATAAAGGGGATGACGTCGCTGTTTACTCAGGCTGCCCGGCTTACGCGATGACCGACGTCAAAAGAAATGAAGTCTGCAGGGGATTCGTCGAGGGTTTTTTCAAGGCCTTCAACTTGGATGTTGAAGTGGAGTTGAGTTGTGGGGAGGCTTGCAGGATAAGGGTGAGGGTGAAGGCAGGTAAATAGCTATACTGGATACTTTCTTTTCACACGAACGGCAATACCTTTCTCACTCTCCACCATTTCTCCCCCGCTCATAGCCGCTATTCCAACACCAAGAATGCTATTGCTGGTGAAAACGACGACATCGTTTGGTCTAATGTTTTCATCCGCTTCAAGGACTCCAGCTGCGAAAATCGTATTTGTGAAGTCGAAGTCCGCGATTTTAACAGTGTATATGCCCTTATCGAGCAAGATTCTGGCAATCTTTTCGTAAATGTCGAGCATACCATACCTGACATCCACTCTTGCAACTCTTTCTTTCCCTTTGAGCATCTCGATCTCAGGATATTTGCCCGAATATCTGCAGTTCCGGTATTCAATATCAAACTGGTATCGGAGCATGTGGTCGAAAATTCGCTCGTAGAGGTCGAACCCTTTTAATCCCGCAACCTCCTCCCTCAATCTCTCCATTGATCCCTCTCCCAATATGCCATCCTCTACTGTGTAAACCACCTCGATCTGTAAGTTCTCAAGTGCCCTCTCTACAACCTTTCTGTATCCTCCCTCCACATGCGCCACGACTTTTCTAAATCCTCCCTTCTCTATGAACCTTCTGAGCCACGAGGCCACGAAAGCTATCTCATCCTCGCTCCAGTGTCCGGTTACCGGTGTGTCGTAGTTGATAGCGGGGTAAGTAAGCTCGAACTCTCTCGGAACTACAAGGGGAGAAGAGATTATAATTTCGTTAACGTTAATCCTGACCCTGCTCCTTATGTGTCTGTGAGTTCTTGAGGTGAGATAGGGCTTTCTCGCGGTGCAGGGTAGAAGAAGAACCGTATCCGTTACCGGTTTGTAGCATTCAAGTGCTCTGTTGAGAAAGTAGCTGACCTCAAAGCGATTTGCACTTTCCATAGCTGAAAAGTGGCATCTGGACTTTTTGAACCTTGAAAAATACTTTTTATCTCCGTAGCTGTCAGCGACCCTCAAAACGGCTGTCATCTCAGGATGAAGCTTCACCTTCGCCTCAACGTAGTTCCTCAACTCCTCTCTCTCAATGAGATGCCTGCACTTCTCGACTTCAAGTTTCAGCATTTCCGTGTTGTGTCCAGCGGCAATCTCGTAAATTTCGTCTCTGCTTAGATCATTTAGCGACCGACTTTTACAGTACTGGCAGCTGCACGGAAATTTTTTGAGTTTGAAAACATTCATCTCAATGTCACCGACGAAGTAAAGGCCGCTATATGCTTTTGCAATTGCAAGAATGTTGTCAACGATATCTGCTCCAAGATAGAACAGCAGAGCAACATTTGAGGTTGTTGCAGCAGCAACGGCGTAAAGAGGCTTTGTTGATCGCTTTTCCTCGAAGGCTTGAAGGATTTGGCGAGGAGACAGGACATTTAAACCTGTCAGAACACTTATTTCTTTTTCTATTGGTTTCAAACGCTCATAAAGTGTTTCCGAAATGAACCTTAGAGCATAAGGAGCCTTTCCAAAATCCACTTGAAGTTCCGGTTTGCCGTTAAACTCAAGCAGTGTGGGTGTATTCAGGACTAAATTCTCAGTCTTTATTTTGCCAATCCGCGAGTATCCATCTCTTTTCTCAGGATAGAACATTCAGCTCACCGTTGGGTGGTAGGTCTTTCAGGTAGCTGACCCAAATCTCCGAAACGTATATCCTGAATTTTTTATTTGGGTTGTTTTTAAGAAGCTTCAGTAGGTTCTCTGCGGCAGATTTTATAGCTTCTGTTTCAATAAAATCTTCGTCGGGAATCTCCGCATGACCAGCGGGATATGTTTCAAGCATCTCAGCAGGGACTGGGCCGAAGACAGGTCTGAGGTATAAATCTGCCAGCATGCCGAAATCGGTTGAAATTACAAGCACATCCTTCTCCCACTCGATGTTGAGCAGGGCATTGCTATGTCTTCTGACTGCCGGCCTGTAAATGCTGTCCAGACCAGTGTAGAGGAACTTTCTCTTCATCTTCGGATCATACCTCTCCATAAGATCAGCATACTCTTTTATGAGTCTCCATCCTGCGAGAAGGTTTGGATGCGCCCTCACTCTCTTCTCGACGAGTTCAAATAACGAGTTCTCCTTTATAGCCTGCTTTATCGTGTCTATCTCCTGAAAGCTCACATATAGGTTGTGCTGGGCGATGAGCTTCTCTCTCTCGCTCTTTTCCATCTTTCTGAGCTCTTCAGGGCTGTATGATGAGCAGATGGGGCACTTGCACGGAAAGTAGTTCATCTCGGAAAGCTTCTTTGTGCCGTAAACCGTCAGATATCTATCGTCCTTGGCGTAAAGGGCGTAGGCCGCTGAATCGAATAGGTCACAACCCAGTGCAACTGCCATTGCAAACAGCATAGGATGACCGCAGCCAAACAGATGAATGGGTTCAACGCCGATAACACTCCTGACCTCAAGAATTATCCTTGCAAGGTCTTTAAATCGGTAGGCATCCATCAGTGGCACGACTGCACCAATTGGATAAATATCACCACCAATTTTCTTGGATTCTTCAGCAGAAAACCTCCTGAGATCAGGATGAGTTGAGCCCTGAACTGGTAAGGCGAGTAGCGATTCTGAATCTGAAAGAAGCATCTTTGCCTCCCTTTCTCTCTCGAGCGTGATTTTGAGGTCATTTGATGCCGTGCCTCTTTCAGCATCCGGAGGGGTTGGAATGTCAAGGGGAACTACGATGTCTGAGCCAATAATCTTCTGAAATTCAACAATTTCGGCGTTTGTTATCTCAACATCCCCGTAGACCATGAGCTGGTAGCTTCCACTATCAGTCATAACCGGCATGTTGATATCAAGTATTCTGTGAATTCCCTTTTCGATGGCTTCATCTCTCATTGTTCTGTATATTATGTAAGAATTTGTGATTACAGCCTCAGCTCCAAATCTCCTCATCTTGTCTGAGGGGATGAAGGGGATGTTGGGATTAATCACGGGGAGAATTGTGGGGGTTTCTATCCTTCCGTGTGGAGTGTCAATTCTGCAAATCCTTCCCATTGCATCCTTGTCAATTATTTCGAATTTCTGCATTAACTCAGGGATTGTTGGAGGGATGATAATACTTCCGATGGGTATATTTACATTCACAACCACGAAAATACATGCCAGTGCTTGTTGCCGGAACGAATGGTGTTATGGCACTCAAGGTTACCAAAATAACTGGATTTCCCATCTGTTACTCTCAAATTGACCGGTATCCTGACGGTGAGAAGTATTTTAGGTTTGCGTGTGATGTTAGTGGAGAGGATGTCATAATTTTTAACTCCATGCACCCGAATCCAGATGAGATTCTTTTTGAAACCATCCTGATTGCCGAAACAGCATACGAGAGCGGTGCGGAATCGGTAAGCTGCGTTTTTCCATACTTTGCCTACGCCAGAAATGCTGAAAGTGTCAGAGGAGAAGCCACACCGATCCACGCCATTGTAAAAATGCTCAAAAATGCTGGCATAAAGAGGATATGCACGGTTGACTTCCATCTGCAAAAGAATGTTTTTGGAATTGAGCATACTGATATCTCAGGGATGGAAAAACTCGCAGAATACTGTCTTGAGGAATTTTCAGACAGCTTTACAGTCATAGCCCCCGACGAGAAGGCAGTATACTGGGCGAAAAAATTTGCTGAAAAGTCGGATAGTGAGGTAATAGCCCTTCGAAAGATAAGAATAGATGCTGAAAATGTGATAATTGATCCGGTAAAGCTTGTCCTTGGAGGGGATGTGGTTATTGTGGATGATATAGTTTCAACAGGAGGAACAGTCTGTCAAGCAGCAAGAATCGCGAAGAAGGCGGGATGCAGAAGAGTTTTCGCTGCCTGCACCCACGCAATTCTTGCGGGAGATGCTATGATGCGCATCCTCGAATCCGGGATTGAAGGTGTTGTTGCGACCGACACAATCCTCAGTCCCGTCAGTCACGTGAGCGTTGCCGAAACTATTGCTGCTGCACTAAATTTTTAAAACCCGCCTGATATCCCATAAGGCATGAATGAGAGGGTTAAGGTTTACTTTCCTGACGGTCATCTCGAAAAGCCCATATGGGATGCTCTAACTACGGCAGGCTACAGGTTAAGCAAAAGCGAGAGAGGTTATCTTATAGATGTTGATCACCCCAACCTCATATTTAAGCAAGTTAGGCCGCAGATCATGCCCTTTTATATAGAAATGGGGAAAGGTGATGGTGGAATAACTGGAGAAGACATCCTTGAAAACTGGGTGCTCAAATCCGATTTGCAGAATGTTGAGGTTCTTGAAGAATTACCACTAAGACCGACGAAGCTTGTGGCAGCTATTTCCGAAGAAATATATCCAAATGTAAAGACAATCGAGGACTTCAAAGCAGAGGTGGGAGACAAAAGGGTCTTCATAGCGTCCGAATTTCCAGAAATAGCGAGGAGATATGCCGAAAAACACGAACTTAATGCTATTGTTTTCGACCCGATAGGGAAAACAGAAGCCTCTCTCCTTCCACCTATGCCAGAAGCAGACCTTATTATAGAGGTTACAGAGTTCGGGACGACGTTAAAGGAGAACATGTGCAGGATCATTGATGTTGTCATGGAAAAGGTTCATTCGGTCTTTATAGTGAACAGGGACTCGATAAAGGAGGAGGAGAAGAGGAGAGTTATGGAAAATCTCGTAACGGATTTGAGAGAGGTAATAGAGTCGAGAAATCTCGTTAGCCTATACTTCAACGTTCCAGATGAGGAGGACCTTAAAAGAATAATTGGTTACCTCACAGATAGAGGCTTTGATCCCACAATATCTCCGCTTGCTAAGGGTGGTGCTGCGGTGCACATAATCATAGATCGCTCGCAGGTAAAGTTCCTGAAGCCCATTATGCGGGACATGGGAGCGAAGAGAATAGCCACCTCCCCTGTGATAACCTTTGGTGATTGAGGTTTATAGTATCTCGACCACGACCTTTCTATCTCCCTTTAGATAGCCGAGGGGTATCTTCTTAGCCTTAGCTCTTTTCTTCAGCATCTTATCGTTTGTGATGATTGCACACCCAAATCTTTCAGCGGCTTCAATGAGGGATAAATCTCCCCTGCTTTCAGTCTCTACAATTTCAAAACCGACACTTTCAATGAGCCTTCTTGCAAACCTTGCTGCAATCTTCTCTCTACCCTTTAAATTCCTTTCAAGCTTTTCAAGTTCGCTTAACACACTCTCAGTGATAATGAACTTGCAAATACCGTAATCTCTCAGCTGAGAAATCACATCAACTTTGTTTAAGTAGATATACATGAGAACGTTGGTGTCAATTACAGCGCATCTTACCTTATTGTTCCTGAACCTATCAGTCTCCATCTACTCCCTACTCTCCTGCTGATGGCGACTCTCGACCCTGTCTCAGCACACACGGGCCTTCTGAGATTGACTTCAACAACGTCGTCTCTTGCTGAAGTAACGACTCCGAGTGTTATTGCTGTGCCAACAGCGAGCATGAGGGGCTCATTCATTTTTATCTTGTCAACCTCCATTTCCTCGTCGAGCCCGACAACTCTATCAAGCAGTTTTACTTCCATTGTAAAACTCGTCAGCACATCCGGAAGCTCATTTGGGTAGCCTATAACATTTCCAACAAGAGCATCGCTCTTGGTTAAGCTCGGGTCGAGCTTCGTTGCAACACCAACAAGCCCTCCTGGCGTCGCCTCCTCAACAAATCTGCCAGACGCGACGATGCTCTGCACCTCTGTTACCAGAGGCGACCACTTCCCCCTGTCATCCTTTATTCCCGGCCGTATTTCTATCTCGTCCCCAACCCCTATCTTTCCTCTCAGCAGGCTACCTCCCAAAACACCGCCAAGCAGCTTTTCAGGTGGAGTACCGGGCTTGTTGACATCGAAGCTCCTTGCAATGTGCATCAATGGTGGCGAGTCGAAATCCCTCTCTGGAGTCGGTATGGTTTCTTCGATTGCCTCGATTATTGCATCTATGTTTACCTTCTGCTGGGCTGAAATTGGAACAATTGGCGCGTTTTCAGCAATTGTCCCATTAACAAACTCTTTTATCTCCTCATAGTTTTCAAGAACTCTCTCCTTGCTTACAATGTCTATTTTGTTCTGGGCAATGACGATCCTTTCAACGCCGATAATCTGCAGCGCCATCAAATGCTCTTTGGTCTGGGGTCTCGGGCATTTTTCATTTGCAGCAATCACAAGCACTGCCCCATCCATTATTGCAGCACCGCTGAGCATCGTTGCCATGAGCATCTCGTGTCCGGGGCTATCAACGAAGCTAACTGTCCTGAGAATTTCTGTTTCCACGCCATGAACCGGACAGACTTCCTCAACAGTATACGCCTGAGGAGGTTCACATTCTGGGCATTTGCGGAATGTAGCATCTGCGTATCCGAGCTTTATTGATATTCCCCTCTTTATCTCCTCACTATGTCTATCAGTCCAAACTCCACTTAAAGCTGCAACAAGTGTGGTTTTACCGTGATCAACGTGACCAACGAGACCAATATTAACTTCTGGAAGTGGAACTTCACCCATAGACTCAATTTTAGGGGCATGTATTTAAATTTTGAGTAAAGTGTTAAATTAAAACGTTTAATCGTCACTGTAATTTTACAGAAACTAACCTCGATCTATGCTTGCAGTTGCTTTTTCAGCCTTTTTAGGAAAATTATTCATCTAAATGAGAGAAAAGTAGTCGAATCAAAGCGAAATTGTCGCAAGAACCAAGCTGAGCCATGCAACTGTATCGAGGACACTCACAAACCTCGAATCACGGAACATTGTTGTGAGGTATCAAGATGGAGTGCAAAAAGTCGTTAAGCTGAGTGATGACATTAAGTCGAAGTTACTATGACTGCCCTCGATCAGACCGCGTGGTCAGGATAAAGTAATACTCCGTCAGCGATAAAAATTTAAAGTCGAACCCATTCTTTCCGAGTGTGAGAAATAATAGCAGTGGTGTATCCTCTATAATAGGTGAGGTACTGGCTATTCTCGTTACAGTTGCAATTGCCGCTTTAGCCTACACTTACGTTACTGGCTCTGTAATAAAACCGGAGAACTTTCACACCTCCAAGTTGTTTCTTGCCGAAGCAACGGGAGACGGATTCAGGGTTACATTTCACGGTGGGATAGATTTAGGGGAAATTGTGGGGATTAAAATCGTTGTAAACGGTGAGGAATTCGTCAACTACTCGTCGAAACCTAAAATAGGTGACACGTGGGTGTTTGAGGCTGGACAGTGTCCACAGGGTCCGGGTGCTTTATCGAAAGTTTTCAACCCGCATTATGGGAAAAATGACGACCACCTTGTTATTGTAGGCGAGTTCAGTGATGGATACAAAGCCGTTCTGGTTGATACCTATGTCTGATTGTTTTGCCGCCTTTAAAAAATAGTTAAGTCAGAGTGGAGCGACCGTTCTTCCATACACATCATTTAACACCTGAGCGAGAGCAGTGTAGATTGCTGAAAATCCACATATCACTCCTTCATAACCAGCAATCTGCTTTATAATGATGTTTCCTGTGGCGTCAGCTATAGCGAGCAGGAAGAACAGTATCGTCAGGGTTGCAAAAACGAATTGTAATGCTTTGTTTAGTTTAAGTGTACTCAAAAACATCACTGCGGTGAATAGTCCCCACATGAATAGATATGCTACCATTGCACTGCTCTCTGGAGCACTTCCCAACCCCAAATTCGGCATTACTATTAGACCAACCAGTGTTAGCCAGAAAAGCCCATAGGATGTAAAAGCTGTTGTTCCGAACGTGTTTTTCTTTTTCCATTCCATAACACCTGCAATAATCTGTGCCAGACCCCCATAAAATATGCCCACGGCAAGAATCATTGTTCCGAGGGCGAAGAACCCTGCATTATGCAAGTTCAGCAACACCGTCGTCATACCGAAACCCATCAAACCAAGGGGAGCAGGATTGGCTGTGATATCTTTTATTACCAGTTCCTGTATCTCTCTTTGCATCATATCACCCGTAGTACTCATCTCCCGTGACAATTTTCTTAACAATCTCCACAGCTTCTGGATTTGCGAGCGTCGAGATGTCTCCTGGGTCCTTACCCAGCATGACAGCTCTGCAAACTCTCCTCATTATCTTGCCACTCCTCGTCTTTGGTAAATCTGGAACGAAGTAAATTTCATCTGGGCGAGCAATTTTCCCGATCTCCTTAGCAACGTGCTCCCTAAGCTCCTCCTTTAGCTCCTCAGATGGTTTGTGTCCTTCTTTGAGAATCACAAACGCAACTATCGCCTCTCCCTTTACCTCATGTGATTTGCCAACAACAGCAGCCTCACTCACTGCTGGATGGCTGACCAAAGCAGACTCAACCTCGCTGTTGCCAATCCTGTGCCCAGATACATTCAAGACGTCATCCAGTCTTCCCTGTATCCAGAAGTAGCCGTCTTCGTCAACTCTCGCAGCATCTCCGGTGAAGTAAATATCCCTGTAAGTGCTCCAGTAAGTTTTTATGTATCTCTCCTCAGCCCTCCATAGCCCACGAAGCATGGCTGGCCATGGCCTCTTCAGCACGAGATACCCGCCTGTATTCTTCTTGTAGAGTGACTCGCCTTCTGGAGTAAAGACGTCCGCTTCAACCCCTGGAAACGGCTTTGTTGCTGAACCGGGCTTCAGTGGGGTTGTTGGCAGAGGTGATATAAGTTGCATCCCCGTCTCCGTCTGCCACCACGTGTCCATTATCTGACATCTCTCGTTTCCGATGTACTTGTAATACCACACCCACGCTTCTGGATTTATTGGTTCACCAACAGTTCCGAGAAGTCTTAAACTGCTCAGATCATGCTGCTGAGGCCACTTCTCTCCAAGACGCATGAACATCCTGATTGCGGTTGGGGCGGTGTAGAATACAGTAACACTATACTTCTCTATGATCTCCCACCACCTGTCGGGCTTTGGATACAGCGGAGCACCCTCGTACATTATGGATGTGGCCCCGAGGATGAGGGGGGCATAAACTATGTAACTATGCCCGGTAATCCAGCCTATGTCGGCAGAACACCACCAGATGTCGTCCTCCTTGATGTCGAAAATCATCTTCAATGTTGAGGCAACGCCCACTGCATACCCCCCATGGGCGTGCATAACTCCCTTCGGCTTTCCTGTCGTTCCTGACGTGTAGAGGATGAACAGCAGGTCGTTTGCGTCCATCACCTCAGTCTCACACTTGTCACTATGCTCTTCCGTAATTTCATCCCACCAGACATCTCTACCTTCCTGCATGTTTGTGCTGTTCCCACATCTCTTGTATACAATAACATGTTCCATACTTGGTGCTTGGCTGAGAATGGTATCAGCCCGGTTCTTCAACTCAACAACATTACCTCCCCTATAGAAGCCATCGGCAGTAATGAGAATCTTAGCCTCAGCGTCCTGAATTCTGTCCAGCAAGGCTTTTTCACTGAAACCTGAGAAAACGACTGAATGAATCGCCCCAATCTTTGCACATGCTAACATGGCTATGGGCAGTTCGGGAATCATCGGCAGCCATATTGAGACTCTGTCTCCCTTCTTAACTCCAAGCTCCTTCAATGCATTGGCAAACCTGTTAACTTCTCTGTAGAGCTCGGCGTATGTTATCTTTCTCACATCTCCCGGCTCACCCTCCCAGATGTATGCAATCTTATCACCTCTCAACTTCGCCTGCTTGTCAACCGCATCATGCACTATGTTATACTTAGCCCCTACAAACCACTTTACATAGGGCGGGTTCCACTCCAGAACTTTCTTGGGCTCCTCAAACCACTCTATTCCGACTTCCTTTGCCATTTCGCTCCAGAACCATTCTGGATTTTCCAGAGCCCTCTTTCTTAACTCGTCCTCGTCTTTAACTCCAATTTTATCCATGAAACGCTTGATGTTTGAGTTCTCTACGAGCTCCTTTGGAGGGTAAAATACCCTCCCCTCACGGAGCAAACTCTGAATTGTCTCCATAACACCACCAGTAACTGGTTAAATTATCAATATTTAAATTTATTTATGATTAACAAATAAGGATGTTAAAAAATAGCCAAATCAATCGTAAGATTGCAGTTGACTGTTTTCCAGCCTGTATCTGGATAATAATTATACGTAAACTTGCCTGTAGTTGTGCAAGAATATTACTGCTCTGCAATTTGCATATCGAAAAACTAATTAACAAGATTTTTACAAAAAAATCAAATGGTTGAAAGATTGAGTATATCAATTGATGATGAATCGAAGGAGAAACTTGAGAGGTTGAAGGATAAAACGAGAAAGGGTACAAGCGAGCTTATTAGAGATCTGATTGATTTGGGGTATGAGATTTACCAGACTGGAGTTGATACTGAATCTCTTAAAGCTTGGATTGATTATCTGGCGAAGAGGCAGCATATGATTCTTGACATCGAGCATTGGAGGGTTATATTCAACGAGCTTGAGAGAGTTGACAGCAATGATTTCTGGAAGCAAATGGAGGAGATTGGGCTGAGCCACGCGTTGCAGTACAAAATGAAGGGGCTGGACACCGTGGAGAAGATTCTGCGTTATGTTGAGAAGGCAAACTGGTATGAGATTAAAGAAGAGAAGAGGGGAATTTACACTCTAATCCTCAATGATCTGAAAATTAAAAGGTTCGTCAAGGTCTTTCTGGAAAAGGTTTTTGAGGGCCAGGAAATTAAAGCAGATATAAAAGAAGGTTTTGGAAAATTGATTGTGGTAGAAAAATAGTCACGCTACCGCAAGTGCAAGTTCTCTGAACTTGTTTATCAGCTTCTCCTTCTTCTCACCCTCAACAAGCACGTGCTCAAGAACTTCATCTATCCTCGAAACGGGTATAACCTCTATCTTACCCTCGTGCTCCGCATCGAGCAGAACATCGTCGAGGTTATCTCTGGGAATTACCACCTTCTTCAGTCCCGCCTGAATCGCTGCCTCAATTTTCTGCGTAACCCCGCCTACAGGCAGAACTTCGCCCTTGACTGAAAGACTGCCAGTCATGGCAACTGACTGATCAATCGGAATCCCTTCAATTGCCGAAATAACGGCGGTTGCAACGCTTATACTTGCTGAATCTCCTTCAACGCCTTCGTAGGTTCCAACAAATTGAATGTGGACATCCATACTTGAAATGTCCCTTCCAGTGTATTTCTTGATTATAGCCGAAACGTTCATCACCGCCTCTCTCGCAATCTCCTGGAGTCTTCCGGTGGCTATAACTTTTCCTTCGGATTTGCTCATTGCTGGCGTAACCTCGGCGATTATGGGCAGCACGATGCCCGCAGACTCTCCAATTACCGCCAGTCCATTAACCCTTCCAACCTCGTAACCTTCAGTCAGGAACAGCTTGTAGTCCTTCCTCCTTTCGATGTACTTATCAGCAAGTTGCTCCTCTATAGTTTTGGCAATTTTCTTGGCCATCAGGACATGCTCCAGCCTGACAATATCCGATCCCTCACTTTTCGCTATATCTCCCGCAGTCCTCACTAACCCACCAAGCTCTCTTAGCCTGAGGGTTAGATGGTTTCTTCTTCCCGCTCTCCTCCTCGCCTCCTTGATTATTTCCGCTACCGCGTATTTGTCGAAGTGTGGAATCTTGCCGTCCTTCACAACTTCCTGAGCAACGAATCTAACCAGCTTCTTCCTATTTTCTTCCGTATCGGGCATTGTGTCGTTCATATAAATCTCATAACCGTAACCCTCGATTCTGCTCCTCAGGGCGGGATGCATACCCATGAGAGCATCAAGATTTCCTGCAGCAACCAGAACAAAATCGCATGGCACAGGTTCAGTCCTCACCATCGCTCCACTGCTTCTTTCACTCTGTCCAGTAATGGGGAACTTTTTGTCCTGTAAAGCCGTGAGCAATTTCTGCTGGGATTCAATAGTGAGCGTGTTTATTTCGTCAATATAAAGCACACCTTTATGTGCTCTGTGAATTGCTCCCGCCTCAACTCTTTCATGAGCGGGAGTCTCCAAACCACCGCTCTGGAATGGATCGTGCCTGACGTCACCAAACAATGCCCCAGCGTGAGCTCCAGTAGCATCTTCAAAGGGAGCAGTTGTTTTCTCGGAGTTGTCAACAAGTAACTTGGGAATGTTTCTGTCCTCCCTCGGCATGAAGTACCGGGAGAGCATGAGAATTAGGACTGCGGCGATTATGCCCCAGATCAGGTTTTTAATGTCTATCAGAATTGTGTATCCTACAACAAGGAAGACGAGCGTAAATATAATAAAGTTTCTCGCCTGAACCTTTTTCATCGCCTCTTCTTTGTAGGCTTCAACGATTTCCCGCCCTTTGCCCGCAGGAACGAGTCTTATTCTCGGCTGGTTTGGGTCTTGCGGGTTGGGATAAACGAGTATGTCTTCAAGTTCCTCTTTGGGCAAAAGTTCTGCCATTGCCTTTGCAAGCATAGATTTGCCCGTTCCGGGTGAGCCTATGAGCATGACATGTCTTTTTTGAACTGCAGCTTTTCTAATAGCCTCCACTGCATGATCCTGGCCTATAACCTGGTCTATCAACCTTTCTGGGACAGTAACCTCCTTCGTTGATTCGAATTCCAAGCCACCGAGGAGTTCAGCAATTTCGTCACTCATTCCTAACCAAATAGTTCAAACATATTAAAATATCTAACTCAACATTCTGCATCTCCCCAAAAACCACACCTCAAGCTTCAAACATTTCTCAGCCTCACAGTCAGTTTCAATACAGGCAAAGCAAGGTGGAAGTCTTGCAACCTCCTCCATTCTGCTTAATACTGCCTTGAGATCAAGTTCCTCCTCCTCTTCCACTTCCTCTTCTGCACCAGCAGGAATTATCTTGAAGGTCTTAACTCCATCAACGACAACTTCGACTCTCCTTATCAGCCCCTCTTTCTCCAGCTTTCTTAAAATTCTGGAGCATTTGCTGCTATCAATATTCAGCTCCTTCCACAAATCCTTCTGTAGAACAGCTCCTCTTTCCTCGAGTATTTTCAGGATTTCCTCCCTTGTGTCTGTTATCTGAAAGTCTGTCATTCTTCTTGTGGTTGAATCAACACAACGTTGTTTCCTCTAAGCACTATTTCACCTAAGTTTCTAACTTTCTCTTCTCCTTTGTATTCCATTGCATTTGTGAGATAGAGGTTCATGTAGTCATCTACCCCCTCAAGCCTGCCAACCAACTGGCTCTCTTCGCCTTTCATTTCAACCTTAATTATTTTTCCTATCATTGACTTTACCATCTGGTTTGGAAGCACCACTATCACCTCACTGGCGTGTGCAGAAAAAGTATATAACTACTCATTTTAAAATCTTTCCCAATGATAGTGGTAACGGGAGGAGCAGGCTTCATCGGCAGTCATGTGGTTGATAAGCTGATAGAATCCGATGAGATAATAGTTATAGACAACTTTTCCAGTGGGAAAGAGGAGTTTGTCAATCCGGAGGCAAAAATTGTTAAAGCTGATATATCTTCTGAGGAAGTTACAGAGTATATTAGCGGTGCAGAAGAGGTCTGGCACATTGCAGCAAATCCTAATGTTAGAATTGGTGCAGAAAATCCAGATGAGATTTACAGAAATAACATTCTCGCTACATACAGACTTCTTGAATCTATGAGGAAAACTAAGGTGAGCAGAATAATATTCACATCCACCTCTACTGTTTATGGAGAAGCAAAGGTCATTCCCACTCCTGAAGATTATCCCACCCACCCGATAAGCCTCTACGGAGCTTCAAAGCTCGCTTGTGAGGCTTTAATCGAGTCGTATTGTCACACCTTCGACATGCAGGCGTGGATATATAGATTTGCCAACGTGATCGGCAGAAGAAGCACGCATGGGGTTATCTACGATTTTATGATGAAACTAAGGAAAAATCCGAAGGAGCTTGAGATTCTCGGAAATGGTGAGCAGAATAAATCCTATATCTACATTAGTGACTGCGTTGATGCTATGTTTGCAGGTCTGAAAGCTAATGAAAGGGTCAACATATTCAACATAGGCAGTGAGGATCAGGTTAAGGTCAGAAGAATCGCGGAGATTGTCTGCGAGGAACTGGATTTGAACCCCAAGTTCCGTTTTACGGGAGGTGACAGGGGGTGGAAAGGGGATGTGCCAGTTATGCTGCTGAGCATAGAGAGACTGAAAAAAATCGGATGGAGACCTAAATACAGCAGCGAGGAGGCAGTGAGGATGGCGGTAAGGGATTTGATTGAAGAGCTAAATAAGCAAAACTGAGAAGATAACTGCAAAAATACCCGTCAGGAAAATCCCGTCAAAGGTGCCTGCACCTCCGATACTTACAACTCCTGAACCTATCCTGTCCAAGTCTTTCATGTGTAGTATGTCTGCACCGAAAAGTGCAGAAAGAACACCGGTCGAAAATGCAAGTTTTGGAAGCAAGATTAAGGGTAGATTTGCCAAAGAGATGGCTATAAAGCTGAAGAATGCCGCTGTTAGTGGGGGTATAAGCATTGGAACGACCACTCCCACACCCGGCACAGGTTTAGCGAAGGAGTATATAACGACAGACGTGAGAACAAATATGAAAAGCCAGAATTCTGTGCTCATATATTTGAGCAGGTCTGATAAAGCCTTAATGGCGAGAATTGACGGGAAAATACATCCTCCCAGATTTACCGCTACAACTATCTTTCCTCTTCTTCTGATCGCGTAGATAAATCCGAATACTCTATATCTTGTCTCGTAGACAATTCCCTCCTTTTCATAAATCGGGATATTGATAATGCTACCGAATAAAATTAATGCAAATATCATTAAAGCCGTATTCGCATCAACACCGAAAACAATCTGAAAAACTGCAGTACCAGTAAATATGAACAGGATAAGCAAGAAGGGGAGAACTATGAGTAGGACGAAAAGTGGGAGGACAAGGGGTGGAAATAGGTAATCTCTCATCTGACTCTTCTTCTGTCAACTACTATGAAATCCTTTAAAGACCTCACACACTCAAAGGGGATTATATACAGCCCTTCCTCCTTCTTAAACTCAGGAACTTCATTCTGTGGCTTTACAAGCAGATTTACGATGCTCCCAGTTTTGAAATCAACAGTGATGTTGTAAAGCGTTCCAACAACGGTACCATCTGTAAGGACTACGGACTTTCTCGCCAGACTCCTCGCAGGAACGTACATTTTCTCTCACCTTTTTAAATTTCAATTTAACCCATATAAATTTTTGTCGCTACTTTTTTCTTCTAACAAGGTAATCGGTAAGCTCAATCAACACTTCTCTTGCGTCACTTTCTGGCAGTATCGTCAATCTCTCCTTTGCCTGTTCCGCATACTCCCTTGCTCTTATTACAGCATAGTCAATAGCTCCACATTTCTTGAGCTTTTCAATGTCGTATCTAATCTCTTCTTCGCTTGCAACCTGCTTGCCGAACGTATTTAGCTTAACACCATCCTCAAAGGCCTTTATCACGATTAAGGTTTTCTTTCCTTTGAGCAGGTCACTTCCCCAGTCCTTCCCCGTATTTTCGGTTAGGTCGAGAACATCGTCGTGTATCTGAAAAGCTATTCCACTCAGGATCCCATACTCCCAAAGGCTGTTCACGACATCTTCATCTTCACCCAGCAGAATGGCAGGTAGAGAGGATGAGGCTGCTATAAGAACGCCAGTTTTGAGCTTGACCATTTCAAGATACTCTTCTTCAGAAATCACATCCCTGCTCTCAAAGCTCATGTCCATATATTGCCCCTCACAGATTTTAATGCACACATTGGAGAGAGTTTCAACAGCCTTTACGATGTTTTCTGGTTCAGTATCACATTTCGTCAGCAGTTTGAAAGCTTCGGCAAAGAGGGTATCACCTGCAAGAATTGCGGTAGCCTCTCCGTAAACCCTGTGAACAGTCGGAACTCCTCGCCTCATTTCATCCCTGTCCATTATATCATCATGGACGAGTGTGAAGTTGTGCACAGTCTCAACGCTAACGGCAGCTGGAATAATTCTCTTATAGTCTTTACCAAGAGCCTCGGCAATAAGGAGGCTTATAACTGGCCTCAACCTTTTTCCTCCAGCTTTAATTAGATGTCTTGCTGCAGAGTAGAGTCCTTCAGGCTCCATCTCGGGCAAGAATCTCTCGATTGCTCTATTAATTATCTCAGCCCTTTTTTCAATTTCATCCTTCAGCATGCTACCTCCCTTCTCGAAACCTAATCCACTCTCTCAGCCATCCACTGATGAACACAGGTGCCCTCTTCAGATCGTCAGTATCTCTGCAACCAGTTAAAAACATTGCCGTTTTCAGCCCCTTCCTGAAGTATTCGATGATCTCCTTTACAGCTTCAACACCCTCAACTGCTGCCCTGAGGAATGGTAAGGCAGCGCTCGCGACTTCAGCTCCGAGCACAATACATTTCGCAACGTCAATACCATTTCTTATACCGCCAGTTGCAATGAGAGGAAGAATACCCCTGCAGTCAACTATGCTGAATGCAGTCGGTATTCCCCAGTCCCAAAAGTCGAGGCCTACAGCCCTGCTTATTTCATCATCAACTCTGTAAACCTCAACCCCGCTGAATGTCGTCCCCCCCTTTCCTCCCACATCTATTGCAGCAACTCCGGCATCTCTGAGCATAACCGCGACCTCTCTGCTGACCCCAGCTCCAGTCTCCTTTGCTATCACTGGCACCTTGATATCTCTACACACCTCTCTGACTGCATCTACGCACTTTTCTGCATTCACATCTCCTTCAGGCTGAATCGCCTCTTGAAGGTAGTTGAGGTGGATAGCAACAGCATCAGCGTCTATCATCTCAACAGCCTTCTCCACAATCTCAACACCCTCCTCAAGAACTTGAGGTGCACCTATGTTAGCGTAAATGAATGCTTTTGGTGCCTTCTCTCTTACAATCGTAAAGCTATCAGCCAAACCCTCATTCTCAATAGCCGCCCTCTGGCTTCCAACACCCATCCCTATTCCCATCTCCTCAACAGCCTCAGCCAAATTCGCGTTGATACTCTTTGTTTCTGGATGTCCACCAGTCATCGAAGCTATAAGGAAGGGAAAAGACAGTTTTTTGCCAAAAAAATCAACCTCAGTCTTTATCTTTGAGTAATCTACCTCAGGTAAGGCTTTATGGATGAGCATGACGTCCTCAAGTCCGGTATACTCCGATTCGACCCCTTCTTCGAGGCAGATTCTTATGTGGTCTATCTTCCTTTTTGATGTGCTCACAAAACCACCTCCGTTCCCACTTTTTCTCCCTTCAAAAACCTCTTCAAATTACTGTAATCTCCTCTGAAGATGAAAACCTCGCATCTGTGGTTCATGCTGAAAACCTTCCGAATTTTATTCAGCATTCCTCCCGTTACATCAGTCTTCTCTCTCCCTTCATACTCGATCCTTTCCACAGTCTCAATATCCAGCCTTTCAACAACCTTTCCCTTGAGCAATACGCCGTCAACATCAGTGGCGAAGCCGATTCGGGATGGTTTGATGCATTCTGCCAAATGAATCACGATGTCATCCCCCGAAAGAACCTCTATGCCATCTTTACCAAAAATGACGTCGCCATGGAGAACCGGAAGGAAGCCAGAATTTAAGGCTCTCGTGATGTATTCCACATTGCACTCAAGGTCTGAAGTGCGTGTGTAGAAGGTCATGGGATGGATTGGTAGTGCTGCAACTCCAAATTCCACAAGGGTGGAACAGAAATGCTCACTCAGGCGAAGACATGCAAGATGAACCTTTGAAGCTCCAAGAGTGTTCAGACCATACTTTTTCACGTGGGGGTGACCGAATGAGCCAGCACCGTGAACGACAATCAGACCATCCCAACTTTCAGATATGGCTCTGCACACCTCTTTGAGAGCATCTCTATTAAGTTTTTCAAAAGCACCCTCGTCCTTGTCCGTAATAACAGACCCGCCAACCTTCAGTATTCTAATCTTCCTCAACTCTAACACCTTCCGTCTCGCATTCAACGATCATACTCCCTTCTGGTTTATTTCCCGTGTAGATACCAAACACACATCCTCCTCCACCTGCCCCGGTTATTTTTGCCGTCATCCCCTGTTTTTCTAATTCGGCAATCACCTCGTCTATTTCTGGAGTGCTTACACCTATTGCTCTCAGCAGGGACTGGTTGAGGGCTATAAGTTCATTTATGAATTCAACATCGTCCATGTTCTTGCTCGCTTCGAGCGAGATGATGTCAATTGCATCAAAAATCTTTTCCACAATTTCTGGATGCCTCTCTTTCAGCCCAGCCACTTTTGAAACCATTTCAGCTGTTGACTTCTCCCCGAGATTGAAGACGAAAAAGCTGAAGGGAACTTCAACCTTTACTCTTTCGGGAAATAGCCACGCTCCACCGTAGGTGGATATGAATGGGTCTATTCCGCTCGCTCTCCCCTGAACGTCAATTTCAACTTTCTTTGCCATCTCAAATATCTCCTCTTTGCTCAGACCAACATCAAACTCGGCACTTAATGCTTTAATCGTCGCCACAATCACGGCAGCAGAACTTCCAAGTCCCGAACCTATGGGAATTTCACTTTCAATCTCTATTTCAGCACCCTTAATGTCCACGACCTCTCCGAACCTTTTAACGGCAAAGCTGACGTATGGATGAATCTTGAAGTCCAGTCCGGTTATCCCAAGCTGAGATTTTATTCTGAAGTCCTCTGCCTTCTCCACCCTAACCCTACATCTCTTATTTATTGCTGAAACGAGGGCATGCCTTCCGTAAACAACTGCATGCTCGCCGAACAGAATTATCTTGCCCGGAGCGGATGCAATCATTAGGGCATATAATCGGAAAAATTAAAGAATTTTGTGGAGATTGATCTGTATGAAAATTGTGTTTCATCCCAAGTTCTATACAGTTTACACCTCAGACCCTGCTGCGGAATCTGGAAGGATGGAGTCAATTGTTGAAGAGCTCCGAGATTTTGAGTTTGTTGAGCCAGAATCTGCAACAAAAGAGGATATTCTGCTCGTTCATACATCAGAGCACTACGCTTACGTCAGGAGCGAGCCGGAGGTTTATGAGGTTGCAGTCCTTGCAGCAGGAGGAGCGATTAAGGCATCACAAATTGCATTCACCGAGCCTGCATTCGCAGCAATACGACCTCCGGGACATCATGCAAGCCCTGATAGCAGCTGGGGCTTCTGTTATTTCAACAACATAGCTATAGCGGTTAAAAAGCTGCTGAATACAGGTAAAATAAGGAGGGCAGCAATAGTTGACTTTGATCTGCACTTTGGAGACGGGACTGCCAACACCTTTGCAAATGATGAGAGGGTGAAATATTTTCACATGCAGGGAGGAGATGTAGCAGGAATTGACGATTTTCTGAGGAAAGAAGAGTATGACATCATTGCAGTTTCAGCAGGATTCGACAGGCATAAGGATGACTGGGGCGGAATATTGGAAACTGAAGACTACAGAGAAATTGGGAAAATCGTGAGAGAGAATGCGGAGAACAAATGTGAAGGGAGGAGATTTGCAGTTCTTGAGGGCGGATACAATCACTCGGTGCTTGGAAAGAATGTCAGAGCCTTTGTTGAGGGTTTGAAATAGCCCAAATCATTTCAGCGTCCACATCTGGAGGGCAGACACTGCTGAATTCTTCGAAGCTCTCGCACTCACTCGCAACCCCCATTAGAAACAGCTCAAGATACCTCTTCCTGTCAACCCCGAAGTAGTCCTTCTCACTAACGCCCCGGAAGTAAAGGCGATTAACAGGATTGTCGCTCGGCTTCAGCACGTCAGGTGGTGTGAATGGAGTACCGTAGTAACAATCAAAAAACTCCTCATCTGTGTTCATTCTCCTTGAGAACCTCGTAACGTCGAGCAGGACGATTTTTCCTTTGCAGTACATGGCTTCATAGTCTTCAAAGGGTGTGTAGGTGTATCCATCCTTCCAAAGGCTGTAGAGTAGCTTTACACTCCTGAAAATTGACTCTTCAATCATCTTCACAGTTTTAGGGTCGCTCTTCATGATGTCTCCATCTCTGAATTCCGAGAGAGGTATGCCGTCAACCCATTCTTGGAGCATGAATTCATCTGTATAGGCTATTGGTCTTGCAATATTTTCATTGTATTTCTCAAAAACCCCTTTCAACGGGTCAAGTATTTCGCGAAAGCTATTGATTGGCGAATTGGGGGCCAGAATGTTGAGAACATAGCTTTTTCCATCCCCATCAATCTTGAAAACGTAGTATCTCACCCACGCGGAGAGCATTGATACCTTGAACTCATTCGCAACTCTCTCAAGCTCAAGCTCCTCTATTGCTTTAGTGATCTTCCTTTTGATGACTTCACGCCTTTCATCAGGAGTTTTCCCAAAAAGGGATTTTTTAAGCAGTGCTACTGTTATCCCCCAACACACCACATGGTCTTCAGCGATATTTTCGTCGAAGCTAATCCTCAAAGGGGAACTCATAGCTCTCCATATTAATCTGTTCAACTTTCCTAACGATTCCCTTTGTCCCGCAATCTGTGCATCTGACTATAAAAATTGTGGCATCAAATTCTGAAGTTCTCCTCCTGAACTTTCCCTTCCTGACTTGGAGAACTTCTGCTTTGTGCAGCTTGGCATCGTCACATATGGGGCAGTCAATCTCGATGTATTCCATGTAGAGGGTTGGAGGCATATCATAAATTTCTTTCGAGAAATTCCATCTCTGCTTTCGTGCATTTATCGAAATAATCAAGATAGACATCGAAGTGTCCGCAATCAAGGCTGAAAACTTCTGCTTTTTTTGTCATCTTCGCCGCTTTGTGGGCTGCGTAGGCTGGTGTTATCAAATCATTCTCGGCGATTACATACATCACGGGACATTTTATTTTATCTACAAATCTAATTGGTTTGTATCTTGGGAGGGATAAAGCAACTCTCGCGGGTGTTGAATTCTCCCACTCAACCCCTTCTGGCAGCATTTCGAGATACTTCATGGCATCCGGTGTATTCATGAAGGCGAGCTTACCGGGAGGTGAGACAATGGGTAGATTAAAGTATCTGCCAAAGAGAGAAGCAAGCAGATCAACAAAGGCAGCCAGTGTTAGGAGAGTTGAATCCTTCATCCCCGCAGCCTTCACACATGCCATTCCATCAACAAAGGGAACCTGAGATACCACTGCATCAACATCGAGTTTAGATGCTGTCACCAAAACATGTCCTCCACTGAAGGATGACCCCCACAGAGCCACCTTCCGATATCTTTCCTTGGCGTATTTCACAGCCCTCTCCCAGTCCTCAAGCTGCTTTTTGATGCTGATGAGTTGCCTCGGTTCTCCGTCACTTTTGCCAAAATGTCTGTAGTCGAAGAGAAGAACATCAAATTTTTCTTTGAAAACGTCAGCGTAGGGGAGCAAAGCATCCTTCACTGCACCGAATCCATGAGCCATCACAATGCATGCTTCACTACCATTTCTGAAAAGGAGGGCATGGAATTTTTCACCATCCTTTCCAAGCCAGATTTCTTCCATGAAAAGATAAATTCATTTGTGTATATTAAACATTGCACAAATTTCCTAAGCCCTGAAAATCTTCTCTCCTGCCAACCTTCGAAGCCTGTCCATAATCCCCTCCTCTTCGATGCCCTCAATAACAATTAAATCAGGTCTCAACAATTCTGCCTCTCTTACTGCTGAAAAAAGCTTTGATGAGTATTTTTCAATTGACTCTCCAAGGATTATTGTGTTCTCGAATATCTTCCTTCTCGCGATCACTGCAACCTTCATTCCTCTCTCTGCCATTCTTTCAGCAAACTCTCTGACCCTCTCTTCAGCCCTCTCCCCTACAAAAACGTAAACGGGGGATGAAATGGTGTATATCTCATCTTTTTGAGGTTCAACAACAACATCAATGGATTTTCTGAGTTCGTTCACCTTAACGGCCCCCGTTCTCAAGACTCTTGCAGGTCTAACTGTGAGGTCAACGATAGTGGACTCTATGCCGAAAGAACATTCCCCAACGATTACTGCGTCTATCTCATTTCCCAAGTCTTCGAGCACATGTTTGTAGGTCGTCGGGCTTGGCTTCCCAGTTTTATTGGCTGATGGAACTACAATCGGTCTTCCGAGCTTTTTGGCAAGCTTGAGCGGAATTTCGTGATCTGGCATTCTCACCGCAACCTTGTTCATCCCTGCAGTGACGATGCTGGGAATAACCAGCTTCTTTCTCAGAACGATTGTCAGAGGACCGGGAAAAAACTCCTTCATGAGTCTTTCAGCTTCTCCGGTAACCTCTGCAATTTTGTAAACCTCATCAATTTCCGAAACTCCAACAATAAGCGGTTTGGAAAGCGGTCTTTTTTTGACTTCAAAAACTCTTCTTACAGCGTTCTCATCCAAAGCGTCGCATCCTAATCCATAGACCGTCTCCGTTGGAAAAGCAACCAGTCCACCCTCTTTCAGAATCTCCACAGCTCTTTTTACCCCATCTGTACTGCCGTCAAGTACCTTAGCCACACAAATCTCTTCATATCTCGATTTTTTAACTTTCGGAAAAGCTTTTTACAGGTTTGATAAAGGGTGATAAGGTGATCGGATGGATAAAGTTGAATCACTCGCGAACGAAATTTACGAAAAGTATAAGGATTATGGTGTTGACAGGAAGGAAATTGTTGAGAAACTGAAAAAGCTCCTTCTGGAATTCAAGGTTCCTGAAAGCGAGGCCATACGGACGATGAACAACTACATCATTCGGGAGTACAAGGTTCCCAGAGAAGAGTTGAAAGAGCAATTTACGAAGATTGGGGATATAAAGGAGGCTGGAAAGTGGGTGAGCGTTAAAGCCAAAGTTGTCCAGCTCTGGGAGTCTGGCAGTCCGTCAATAGCACAAACGGGCTTGATTGGGGATGAAACAGGTGTGATAAGATTTCTGATTTGGGCAAAGGCGAACAAACAGCCCGTTGTTGAGGGTAAAAGCTACATATTCCGAAATGTGGTTGTTGACGACTATGGCAATGTTTTAAGGTTGAATGTCACGAGGATAAGTGAGATAGAGGAATTGAAGGAGGATATTGCGGTAAAGCCAATTGAAGATTTGCGAGAGGACACAGAGGTTGTCGGGGCTCTGGTAGCGATACAGCAGAACAGCGGCCTGATACAGAGGTGTGGTGAGGAAGGATGCAACAGGGTTATAAAGTCGGGTAAGTGCCCGGTTCACGGAAAAACGAAGTGGTATGACGATTTGAGGATAAAGGGTGTGCTTGACGATGGAGAGAGGACTTATGAGGTAATAATAAACGAGGAAGGTGTAAAGGAGCTTACGGGAATAGACATCGAAAAGGCGAAAAAAATGGCTGAGGAAAACTACGACAGAGGAGCAGTTCTTGAAGAGCTGAAAAAGTTACTGCTGGGCAAGTATCTTAAGGTTGTCGGAAGTCTTACGCCGAGGTATCTCGTGGCAAAACAGGTCGAGTTCTACAGACCGGACATCAAGAATGAAATAAACGAGCTTCTGGCGGAGCTGGAGGAGGGATAAAATGACTGTTTTTATGAAAAGAGAGGTAGCAAGGAGAGTTTTTGCCAAAGAGCTAATGGATTCTACCTATGCGATGAGAGATGAGGGTGAGAAGAGCCCAGTTTACATCTTAACTCCCCTCGGACTGAAGTGCAACAGAGTTTTCATCATAGGCGCTCTCACGGAGAAAACGGATGTTGGAGAAGATAGCAGCATTTACAGAATCCGCATTACCGATCAGACGGGGAGCTTTGTAGGATATATCGGAAGGTTTCAGCCCGAAGCCTACGATGCCATCGCAGAGATTGACGTTCTAAATCTCGTTGCTGTTACAGCCAAGGTCAGGCTGTTCGAGGGTGAGACGAGAAAGTTTGTCTCTCTAAGACCGGAGAGTATAAGCATAGCAGATGCGGAATCGAGGGATTACTGGGTTGTTGAGACTGCAAAGGCTACGATACAGAGGATCAGGGAGATGGAGAGAGGAGAAGGGGAGAACGTGAAGCTTGCAAGGGAAATCTATGGCACTGACGTTGAGGAGTATAGGAAGGCTGTCAAAGAGGCTCTGCTGAGGCTTAAGGAGGAGTACACAGTTGAAGAGGAAGAAGAGATTGTAGAGGAGGAAGAGATCGAAGAAGAGGGTGATATAGACTTTGATATAGAGGAGGAGGAAATAGACCTCACGGAGCTACTTGAAGACTGAGAGTCAAATCTTTAACCCGCTCACAGCCCTCTCAAAGTCGTATTCAGTCAGAATCCCCTCTGCATTGAGCAGTCTGTTAGCCTCCTCAAAATTTGAAGCTTTTTCAACAATTTTTGCAGCCTCATTAATTTCAAAAACGCCCTTCGCTTTGAAGTAGAAGATCAGGGTTGAAAGAGGGGTAATTAAAGCTGTTCTACCCTTTCTGAGCTTCTTCAATCCCATCTCACCTTCGTAAGCCAGAACAGGTATCAGACTCGCTTCCGTTGTAACATCTCTGATTACTTCCTTCATCAGCAGGTAATCCCTCTTACTCATGGATGAGCATCCGAGAAAGCCCCCATTGGCTAAAATCTGCGAAATGTTTAGCAAAAGCTCTTCCACCCTCAGCTCTCCATCGCTGCCGAAGCCCGTAACCGCAACTATTCCATCAACCTGCTTTAACGCTGCGACACACATCGCATCAGCGAGGGGACTTCTAACTCCAGACTCAAAACCTACTGAGATCGCATCTCCCCCCGCATCAACTCCAATTATGACTGAAATACTCTCTTTTTCCGCAAAGTCTCTTATCCCTTCTGCCAGCTTTGCCACACCCTTCGTGATATCGAGCGCCACAACCCTCCCGAAATGCCTTGCACTCCTCGCGATATTGGGTGTGACCCCGTCTTTGGTTCTCGTTTTCACGTTTGCAATTCCTACAGTATTGTTAATGACTTCAATGCTTTCAAGTTCCTCCAGACTTCTCGGACCGGGTTTGGGATCAACAACTATTCTGTCCCAGATTATGCTACCGTGGTAGACTTCAAACCCAAAATGCCTCAGAAACCCCGCAATGGGTATCGTGCTTACTATATCTCCTCCGCCACCGATTCCGAAAGCAAGAGCTTTCCTACTCTCCGCCTCTTTCAGAAGATCAATAATCTCCATTTCAGAACTTCAGATATCCCTTTCTCTCAAGCCACTCAACCTGCGGGTTTGTGTATCTCCAGACTATGTCTCCTCTATCTTTCTGGAACGACCAGGGAACGACTATGACAACGTCTCCTTCCCTGATCCAGATTCTCTTCCTCATCTTTCCCGGAATTCTTGCCAGTCTCTCTACACCATCCTCACATCTGACCCTTATGTGCCCAGCTCCCAGCATAGACGTCACTATCCCGAACATCTCTCCCTTATTCCTGTCCGGAAGTCTGACCCTGATTACATCCTCTTCATCACTCAGACAGACACCTCTAATCTTTTTCTTGCATCTTCGAGAAGCTTGTTTAAATATTTTGCCACGGCAATTTTTAGGTCAAGTGGATGTAGCGAGCCTGATTTGAAATCTTCTACCAGATTTTCAAAGCTCTCGTATTCAACATCTCCTCCGAACTTAGCGTCTCTTTCAATTTTCATCTCCCCGAACCTCGGAAAGATGTGATATCTCGCAATATCCAGTATGGGATTGTCTTCAACAACACCAGCAGGACAGTAGGCTTTCCTGATCTTTCTCTCCACGACATCCGGGGCATCTCTGACGGAGATGTAGTTACCCTTAGAACTGCTCATTTTCTCACCATCAAGCCCGACAAGAATTGGAGTGTGCAAGCATACTGGTGATTTGTAACCCAGCTTTGGTAGATTCTCTCTTGCAAGCATGTGTATTTTTCTCTGGTCTATCCCACCAACAGCTAAATCAACCCCAAGGTGTGCTATATCAAGAGCCTGCATGAGTGGATATATCATCTGCGATACCATCGGATCCTCTTTTCTTCTGCTTACTTCATCCATACTTCTTCTTGCTCTGTTGAGCGTCGTAATCCTCGCAAGCTTCAGGACATCGAGGACGTAGTCTCTATTGAGCTGATACTCGCTGCCAAGCACGAATTTTGCCATACTCTCATCGAGACCAAGTGCTATGAAAACCCTCTTGTTGTATTCAGCCACCTCAGCAATCTCCTCAAACGTACCTTTCTCATTCAGGTAAGCGTGAATATCAGCAAGAAGAACGATAATTCTGAATCCAACTTTCTGCAAATCTATCAGCTTCTGCACAGTCATCATGTGTCCCAGATGTATCTCACCGCTCGGCTCGTAACCGACATATGCTGTGGGTCTTTCGGAGGTTTCAATCAGATGTTTTAACTCCTCCTCAGTTACAACTTCTTCTGCGTTTCTCATTGCGAGCTTTAGCTTTTCAGCGACATCCATATGCTCTGCATTTCATGGCGGTTTTTAAAATTGTCTTGTTCCACGTCACAGGCCAATTAACTTTAAATACGTTTAATTATTAACAATAATGGGGTGAGGCAAATGAAGTATGTAATCCTCTCCAGACTGACGGATGAGGGAGCAGAAACCCTGAAGGAAAAGCCTGAGAGAATAAAAGAAGTAAATCAGGAGCTTGAAAGAATGGGGATAAGGGTTCTGGAGCAATATGCGGTTTTTGGGGAATATGATTTTGTCAATATTGTGGAGGCAGAGGATAATGCGATAGTTATGAAAGCAATGGTTGAACTGGCGAGCAGAGGAACTATAAGGACTGTCACCATGCCCGCCATTCCAGTAGATGAACTGATAGAGAAGCTTAAATCTTGACTTATTTTTTCCTCCTGAAATGCTATAGCCCTATCAGCCCAAGTTTATACATGTCATTGCTCGTCAAAACCCTCTCTCCGCTCTTTTCCAGCACCTCCACTGTCCTGATTGTGTCGTCAATCTGCTCAAGCATATTCTCTTTTTCATCTGGCAGCATGCCGTGAACACCGAAAAATATTGGGCCGCCCCTCGTGAAGAGGTAGTTGGAAACGTGGTCGCAGGTGAAATACGTCTTGATTTCTATTCCCTCAATCAGCATCCTCAGCTCCTCAAGCTGCTCCCTTGCGTTGAGCAAAGTTATCTCCTTTCCTATCATCTCCTCTATCGGCGTCCCCTCTATAACCGTGAAGTTACGAACTCTTACGAATGTGGGTTTTGCCTTGTTTATCACCTCTGCAGTATTCCTTGCATGCCTCTCACTCCTCTCTCTCCCGCCGAGACCCGTCATAACATAGTATGTAACTTCAAAATACTTCGTTGCCTTTCTACCTGCTTCAACAGCATCTTCAGGCTTTATCCCTTTATTTACAAGCTCAAGCACCTCTCTATCTCCACTTTCAAGACCCATGTGCAGCCTTGTCAATCCTGCCTCACTCAATGCCTCAAGCCTCTTCTCTGGCATCTTTGCTATCGTCTTGATTCTTGCATAGGCTGTAACTCTCTCCACTTCCCTCCTCTTTTCCCTCAGGTATTTGACAATCTCAAGTATGTCTGGGTGAATGAGGGGGTTGGAGTCACCAATAAAGGCGGTTTTTGAAGGTGGGAAGTGCTTGGGAATGTTATCTATATCCCTCATAACGTCCTCTTTTTTTCTGATCTCAAACCTCATACCTTTATACATCGCACAAAAAGCGCACTTATTCCAGTTGCAACCTCTAACAGCTCTTATCAAATAGCTCCCAGCCTCACTTGGCGGGCGGAAGGGTGGGAAGTCGTACATGTTACCTCCTCACACTGAATCTTTTGAACTTGAGCAGCGCTAAACCCTGTAACCACATTTTCGCCTCCTCCAGAACTTCGTCACTCAGTCTCACAAAATTTCTTCCCACTGATCCCTCATACACCTCGCCGATGTAAAAATCAATTCTGTCCCTCTTTACAACAACCTTCAGAGGGTCATCGTAAATAGTAATCTCGTTTTCATTACATTCTCCTCTTTCAACGAGTAATTTTTTTAGAAATTCAAAGGAATCGAGGACTCTGGATGCGTATAATGAAATCTCCTCATCCATGCTCAGAGTCATATGAAAACTTTAAAAAGTTGATGCCCATCTTGGCTCATGGATGTTGCCGTTGCGGGCGTCGGGATCGCTGGTGCATTCGTTTTAAGAGGTTTAAAAGGCTCGCTGGAAGTTTTGGGCATTGATAAGAGGGAAAAGCTTGGTTATCCGGTTGAATGTGGAGAGATCATACCCACAAAAAAGGAGATGAAAGTCCTCCTCCCAAATCTTGAAGATTACTCTCTTTTTAACATTCCAAAGAGATTTGAGAGTAACAGAACGAAAGAAGTCCACTTCATTCTCCCGAATGGAAGAACCTACGAAATAGACTTTGAGTTTCATGTTGTAGAAAGAGATAAGATGATCCAGACCATTGCAGAAGAGTCTGGACATGAGCTAATGCTGAAAACGAGGATCAAAGGATTGAGGGGGGATAAGCTAATCACGGAAAGGGGAGAGATTGATGCGGAGGTTATTGTGGCATCCGATGGTCCAAATTCAAGGTTGGCTAAAGCTCTTAACCTGCCGAAAAGGGAATTCTCGCCTGCAAAGCAATATGTCATGAGGGGTGTTGAGTGCGATGAGGACGTGGTTTACATGTATATTGGCAGAGAAATATCTCCCGGAGCCTACGCGTGGATAATTCCCAAAGGGGATGGTGTGGCAAACGTTGGAATTGGATTCAGGCCTGAATACAGCAACAAAGGAGATACAATTGTCAGAGCACTTGACAGATTCGTCAGGGAATATCCATATTCCTCACAATTTCTGAAAAAGGCTGAGGTTGTGAGCGGCATTGGTGCCGTGGTGCCAGTTGATCTGCCTGTGGAAAGGGCAGTTTACGGAAACGTTCTATTTGCAGGAGATTCCGCAAGTATGGTGATCAGCCATGTTGGAGGAGGGATACCCCCATCAATGGTTGCTGGAGATGCGGCTGCAAAGGTGATAAACGGTTACTTTGACGGAAATGCTGAGCTTGAGGAATATGACAGGTTGTGGAAAAGATATCTTTACCAACCACTGATGAATGCATACTACTTGAAAAGGTTATGGGATAGATTCTCGGATAGCGATGAAAGAATAACGAGAATATTGAGTTTGGCGAGCGATGCAGATATGGGAAAAATTCTCAGATGCAGAATACCAGCGAAAATCAGACTTATTTCCCCACTCCTACCTATAGTCGAGAAATTTATTTAAGGAAACTCTTTTATTGATTCTTTACTTTTAAATTATTATGAAAGTGGCCATTGCCCAGATTGAACCAGATTACATGTCCAAGGAGGGGAGCATTGATAGGGCTGTGAAGGCAATAGAAGAAGCAGGAAAAAAGGGTGCGAAGATAATTGCATTCCCTGAGACCTTTATCCCCGGATACCCCTACTGGAGGGGGTTTACCGGACAGAAGTGGGCAGATTATATGCTGGAATATCAGCGCAATTCTGTAAGGTTGCCTCAAGACCTCTCTCCGATCATGGAAGCTGCAAAAGAGGGCAATATTAACGTTGTGCTTGGTGTGAGTGAGCTTGACGATAAACCTGGAAGCCTCACTCTCTACAACACAATTGCTTTCGTTTCCTCGAGGGGAGAGTATCTGGGGAGACACAGAAAGTTGATGCCAACGCACGGAGAGAGAATGGTCTGGGGGTTGGGGGATGGGAGAGATATTGAGGCTTACAAAACCGATGTTGGGATGATTGGAGGGTTAGTTTGCTACGAAAACCACATGACACCTATAAAGTCTCTACTTGCACTAAAGGGTGAGGAAATTCACATTGCTCTCTGGCCCGGATACTGGGTAGCAGAAAAAACGACCGCAGTAAAGAGGAGATTTGACCCTGAGAAGGACAGAATTCACCAATGCGATGTTGACTGTGCGATCAGAGAATACGCTTTCGAGACGCAGACCTTCGTTCTTAGTGCAAATATGTATCTTTCATCCGACTTGCTCCCAGAGGGTGCCTTCGACATAGCAGCCGGGGGGAGCTCAGTTGTAAATCCCTCTTCCCTTTACATTGTCGAACCCGTTTTGAATAGGGCGGAGATAATATACGCCGACATAGACGTGCGGGAGAGAATGGTTACAAAGGCTTATTTCGATTGTGTGGGCCATTACAGCAGATGGGATGTGGTGGAAATCAAGCATAAAGAATTTGAGAAGATTGAAATGGAGAAAAGGCTGGAAGAAATAGAAGAAAGGGTGGGCGAGCTTGAGAAAATAGTGGCTGAAAAATCGCAAATGAAATAAACAGCCAAGAAAAGTTTTAATGTTATGGGAGCTACGATAGTTGTTGGCGGATTTTGGGGAGATGAAGGCAAGGGAAAGATTGTGGCACATGTTGCATACAGTGACAAACCTACAATCATCGCGAGGGGAGGAGTAGGGCCTAACGCGGGGCATACGGTTGAGATTGACGGTCAGAAGTTTGGAGTGAGGATGATACCTTCAGGGTTCGTTTACAAGGATGCGAAGCTTTTTATCGGTGCTGGAGTCCTCGTAAATCCTGAGGTCTTTTTGAGGGAGGTTGAGCTGTTGAATGTGGCTGACAGGGCGAGAATTGACTACAGGTGTTCCGTAATCGAGCCAAAACACATCGAGGCTGATAAGGGGAGTGAGCATTTGAGCAAGAAGATTGGCACAACTGGAACGGGCTGCGGGCCAGCAAATGTTGATAGGGTGAACAGAACTGCAAAGCAAGCGAAAGATATCCCTGAGCTGAAGGATTTCTTGGCTGACGTGCCACTGGAAGTTAACCAGGCTATAGACAGGGGAGAGTTTGTTTTGATCGAGGGCAGTCAGGGATTTGGCTTGAGTCTTTACTATGGCACGTATCCCTACGTGACATCGAAGGATACAAGTGCCTCTGCAATGGCATCGGATGTTGGTGTAGGACCAACGAGAATTGACGACGTTATAGTGGTTTTCAAGTGCTTCCCAACGAGAGTCGGTGCTGGACCTTTTCCGACTGAGATGCCACAGGAGGAGGCAGAGAAGCTTGGGATTGTAGAATACGGGACAGTTACTGGTAGAAGGAGGAGAATAGGTTACTGGGATGGAGAATTTGCCCGCTACTCCGCGATGGTGAACGGTGCCACTCAGGTTGCTTTAACCGGAGTGGACAAGCTGGACAAGGAGTGTTATGGTGTTACCGAGTGGGAGAAACTAACACCAAAGGCAAAGCAGTTCGTGGAAAAGGTTGAAGATGATGTCAAGGTTCCGGTCACTCTGATCTCCACAGGGCCCGAGACCAAGCAGATAATAGATTTAAGAAAAGAAAAGCTTTAACCTTTTTTCAGCTTCTCAAGTTCTTCATCTCTGAGAACTCTTCTCAGAACCTTCCCAACAAGGGACTTGGGCAGTTCATTTCTGAACTCGTAAATTTTTGGCACCTTGTAAGCTGCCAACCTTTCCCTGCAGAACTTATCAAGGTCCCTCTCCGTAACTTTTCCTCTATACTCCGGTCTGAGGACGATGTAAGCTTTTACAGTCTCTCCTCTGTAGGGGTCAGGAATACCGACAACTGCAGCCTCAGCCACTGCTGGATGCTCGAAGAGCACTTCTTCAACCTCTCTGGGGTAGATGTTGTATCCACCAGCCACGATCATATCTTTCTTCCTGTCAACGATGTAGAAGTAGCCATCCTCATCCATTCTTGCCATATCTCCAGTCAGCAGCCATCCGTTTATCAAAGTCTTGTCCGTTTCTTCATCCATCTTCCAGTAGCCTTTCATCACCTGAGGGCCAAAGATTGCCAACTCCCCATCTTCGCCCGGTGGAAGAATTGTGCCTTCCTCATCAACGATGACAGCGTAGGTGTCTGGATACGGCACTCCTATACTTCCGGCCTTGTTTTGTCCGTAAAGCGGGTTACAGTGGGTGACGGGTGAAGCTTCACTCAGTCCATAACCCTCAACGAGTTTACCACCTGTAATCTCCTCCCATCTTCGCTTGACCTCAACTGGTAATGGTGCGGCACCGCTGACACAGACCCTTAGGCTCCTCAGGTTGTATTTGTGCAATTTTGGATGGTTCAGCATTGCGATGAACATGGTCGGCACACCTGTGAAAGTCGTTGCTCTATACTTGTGTACAGCTTTCATGATCGCCTCAACGTCTCTTGGGTCTGGGATGGGGATAACCTTCATTCTCAAAACTGCCGATGCATTCATCATCGTCATGCCGTAGACATGGAAAACTGGCAGACAGCCAACAGCAACATCAAAGGGTGTCGTCTTTACATCCCACTCTGCAACCTGATAGGCGTTCACCACAAGGTTGTAGTGTGTGAGCATAACACCCTTAGGAAAGCCAGTAGTTCCCCCAGTATACTGGAACATCGCAACATCTTCAAGCGGATTTATCTCTTCCCTTTTTTCTGTTCTCTCGTATCTCATCACATCATCCCAGAAAACGACTTCACTCCTTTTATCAATATCTACTTTTCCAACAACTTTCCTCTTTAGGAACGCTTTGAAAAGTGCCCCCTTCAACCAGCCAAGGAAGTCCTCAATTCTGCAGATAACAACCTTCTCAAGGTCTCCCTCTTCAATCAGGGGCCTGACTCTGGGGTACATTCCTTCAAAACAGAACATCCTCGTTGCCTCACTGTTCTTGACAATGTATCTCAGTTCTCTCTCGGTGTATATCGGATTACACTGAACAACTATACCTCCCACTTTGTAGATTGCAGAAGCGATGATTGCGTAATGGGGTGTGTTGGGGAGTCCGACAACGATTCTGTCACCCTTCTCAACACCTATGTCAAAAAGGAAATTTGCAACCTTATCCGATGCATCTTTAACCTGCTGGTAAGTCCACTTCGCCCCAAAGAATTCGAAACATATTTTATTTGGGTCAGTTGCGGCAGCATTATCCAGTAGCTTGTATGCTGGGATAACAGGGTAGTCAATGTTCGCTCTCACACCCTCATCGTAAAATTTAAGCCATACCCTGTTTATCTTCTCCGGATCAACTTCACGTATGTTTTCTCCTTCTACACCAAGCACCATGATAGAACGTGAACAAGATTTTTTATAAATTTTTTCCTTTTTCACGCATAATCTGAAAAAATTGTTGACCAGAACTGGTTGTTTTTGAAATATCACCTCAATGAAGTTCAAAGAAAAGTTTGATATGGCACTGGCAAATACCCTTGCATTAGGTTGTTAGATCGAAATAGGACACTCAATTTACAAGAGAAATTTTTAACTCTGCTTTGAGATTTAAGATTTCTTATAAGGGAATTTATGTGAGGTGGGCTGCGGATACGTGGATTTGGAAGTCATAAAACTGGTCTGTCATGAGAGACACTGTGGCAGTAGATGGTAGAACAATTTGTTGAGCAATTTTCCTTTTTTGATGGTTTTTGTCAGCATTCTTACAGAATTTTTGTCTCTCCAGCTAATCTTCTGCGTAAATCCACCTTTCTCTTGTATGTGGGATGTTTCATAAGGGTTGGAACTTTTTCGCCAACTCTTCTCACCATGGGGATTAGGAGGCTCAAGCCCCAACTCCCTCAGAACGTGGTCCCTTGCAACTCCTTTTTTCAATCACGTTTTTGAAGATACTCTCAAAATCATTCTCGTCTCAAGATATCTTATGAAGTAAAGCCTTCTTAGGATTCGCGTATCTTTTTCGATTTGATCATTTTATCCAGTTCTTCTACTGGCAGATGTTTTACAACTTCGTAAACTCGCTTTCTACCCACGTTGTTTTTTAGTATAAATATGCTAAGACCATAAATAACTTACATCCGACCGCAAACGACAAAAACCGGATTTAAAGGTTTGAAGGCCAGACCACCAGCAAGTTCATAACTTTTTGCAACATTCACCACCACAATCTCCTCAAAAATCCCAAGCTCCTTCATTTTCTCTGCAACCTTTACAGCAACATCAACTCTTGCAGCGTTCACGACCACTCTCTCAACCCTGCAAACCTCAAGCATGGTCTCAATCCCTTTAGTACCTCCAAAAAACACCAGATCCACCTTATGGCTTTCAAGAAACTCCCTTCCGTCAGAACAAATCACCTCAACGTTCTCAAACTCCCTCAGCCTCTCCTGAGCCTGCTTTATGGCTTCAACGCCTGAATCCACAGCGTAGGCCTTCGCGACGTATGGAGCGAAAAATTCCGTAACGGCACCACTCCCACACCCTATATCTGCAAAAACCTTGCTTTTGTCTGGTTTTAGCTTTGAAAAAACCACCCCAATAACCTCAGTTTTCGTGTACTTCCCCATCTTTTCCCACCCTTACCTCAAGCTCCACGGGATATCTCTCAATAATTTGAGCCACATCCCGCATGCAGCCATCATCGCAAATTAGCAAAACTTCATTCCCCTCAATCGCCCTCAAAATGGCCTTTTCAACAACATCAAGCCCCTTACTTTCCATTACTCTTTCATTTTCAATCTCAAACCCACTCGAACTCCCATTCACAACACCAACGAAATCAAATTCCCCATCCAGAGACGAGGACAAAACAATCTTCCCAAACGCAAAAGTTCTGATCCCAAGCCTCCTTGCCATGTCCCAGCTCAGTCTTTCCCCTTCCCAAACAATTCTGCCAGAGTCCATAAAATAAAATCTGTCCCCAACGGCTTTGGCCAGATCAAGGTCGTGCGTGGAAATCACAACTCCTTTACCATCCTCTCTGAGCATTTTGATAAGCTCAACAATCATTTCGAAGCCGTAACCATCGACGTTAGCGGAAGGCTCATCCATAATAACGTATTCAGGATTCATGGCAAGGGCGGATGCTATGGTTAGTCTCCTCTTCTCACCACCGCTTAATGTGCTGCAAAGTCTCCTCTCATAGCCATTCAAACCAACAGCCTTGAGAGCCACTTCCACAACCTTTTCAAGCTCCTCCCCATCAATACCGAGATTTTTCGGGCCGAAGGCAACGTCCTGCCAGACAGTTGGGGAGAGAATCTGGTCGTCCGGATTCTGAAAAACGTAAAAGACCTTCTTTCTCACTTTGAGGAGGCTTTTTCTGTCGTATCTTAGCCTTTCACCGTCAACCGAAACGTAACCTTCATACGGCCTGAGTAAACCGTTGAAGTGCTTCAGCAGTGTCGTCTTTCCAGCACCATTTTTCCCCATCAGAACTGTAACCTCTCCTTTCTCAGCTTTAAAATCGACTCCCTTCAGAATGTCTTTTTCACCATACCTGAACCAAAGATTCTCCGTAAGAATCAACCAAACCACCCTGCGAGAAACAGTGCAGAGAGTATCAGAGCTGAAATGCCAGCACCCTCGGTTCTGGAATCCAGCAACGGGTAGCAACCGCGGTAGCATCTCGACTCCAAAGCCTCTTCCATAATCTCCGACCTCTTCAGAGATTTCATAAATGCTGAAAATGCGAGGAGAGATGCAGTTCTTATCATGTTCCTGAACCCAAGGAAGCCAAGACGGGATGATGCTGCGGTGTCAAGTCTCGATATTTCCTCAAAAAGAATCTGAATAGCCCTGTAAACGAGCATAAGCATCTCTACAACGAACTTTGGGATTTTCAGCTTTGAGAGTGCAGTAATAAATTCAGGGATGGAGGTGGTCATTATGAGAAAGGAGAGTATGGATAGAGATGCCGTCGAACGCAGCAGGACAGAGAAAGCTATGCCAGTGCTCTCTTCAGTTATCCTAAAAATCCAGAAACTCGCCAAAACCTTTCCATCAATCGTAAAAAGAATTACAGCCATTGCTCCTAACAGGAAGAATGCTGGAATCCGTATTATTCTAAGGTAAGCTTTCCAGTCAGCGTAAATGCAAAGCACTGAGAAAATCACTACTGCAAGGATTTGAGAGAATTTTCCAAGAACCAGTACAAGAAAAAGAGAGGATAAGGCAAGATAAACCTTGAGATTTCCATCTATAATCTTTCTCGACCTCATCTGTACAATTTCAAGCGTTTCGTGCATGTTTCAGTCCTCTGTAATATCCAAGGAAGTAACCAATCAGAGAAGCGCCGATTGCTGCCTGAAGGCTGAATAGCAAACTCTCTATCTCACCACTCGGCGGTTCCCAGATTGGAGAAAACCAAGGCTCGTAATTGGGATTTATTTGTGAAATGATCTCCTCTGCCTGTTCATCTGTCCCAGCCCATTCCTCTGCTTGGACAGTGACTAAAAGCAGGGCGACGGAGAAGAGGATAAGTAAAAAATTCCTGATCATGCTTTTACCACCTCCAGAACATCGCTTCTGACCTCGATAAGGTACGAGACCAGCAATACCGCAACCACTCCTTCCACAATTGACAGAGGAATCTGAGTTATGGCGAAAACACCCATGAATGTTGCTGTCGATGTCAGAATCCCGGAAACCCCCTCACTTGCCGGAAAGGCTAAAGCAAGCTGTATTGATGTTACAATGTAAGTAACAAGGTCAGCAAGCATGGCTGCGGCGAAAATAGCAGCTTTAAGGTTAAAATTTTTCAAAGTCCTGTAAGCCAGCCATCCGACAAATGGGCCAATTATACCCATCGACGCCGTGTTGGCGCCGAGGGTCGTAATGCCACCGTGGGCCAAAAGCAATGCCTGATAGAGGAGAACGATGATCGAAAGGAAAGCTGTTATTGATGGCCCAAACAGAACTACGGCAACTCCAGTGCCAGTGGGGTGAGAGCAGCTTCCAGTGACAGAAGGAAGCTTCAATGCTGAAAGCACGAAAATAAATCCTGCAGCAACTGCTACAAGTGACTTCATAGCTGGTTCTCTATCTATGAGCTTCTTGGTCTTCCAGGCCCCGTAAATTACGATGGGAATGGCAAAAGCATACCATACAACACTCCACTCAGCGGGAAGAAAACCCTCCATTATGTGCACTAAACCACCTCCTTTGACTCTACGTCAAGAAAACTTTATTTAAATTTTTTGGATGTTGAGTAAAGTTTAATTAACTTCGATAAAGTAGGGTTGGTGTAGTGGTTAAGGAAAATTCGTAATGTTGGGGTGGTTTGATTGCTTTACGGAGTGGGAATTGGGCTAACTAAAGAGCATCTAACACTTGAGGCCATCAAAGTCATAAAAAAGGTTGATGAAGTTATAGTTCCAGGTAAAATGGCTTATGAGATTATTAAGGATATCAGGGAACCGAGAATAGTGGAGTTCCTGATGGGTAAAAGTGAAGAGGTGGTAAAAAATCTTGCAATGGAGATTGCCAGCAGGCTGAATGAGGAAATAGCTTTTTGCTGCATTGGTGACCCGGTATTTTACTCCACATTTCACCACCTTGTCGATGAGTTGAGAAATATTAAACCGGACGCTGAAATCAGGATTATTCCTGGAATAAGCAGCATTTCAACTGCTATGGCCCTCACTGAGACCTTCGTTAGCAATTCAGCTATAATATCAACCCCAGATTTCAGTGAAACAGAGGTTGCTGTCATTCTGAAGGTTAAGAATCCAAAGGACGTAGAGAAAAAGCTCAGGGAGAAAGGGTTTAAGAAGTTCTTCCTTCTTGAAAAGATGTTTATGGAGGGTGAGGCTTTTTACGAAGAGATGCCCGAAAACTCGAGCTACTTCAGCGTTCTTGTTGCGAGGAGGTAGTATGAAGGTCTATTTTGTTGGTTTTGGGCCGGGAGATGTTGAGCTTCTTACACTCAAAGCCTACAGGCTTTTGAAGGAGGCTGATCTAATCATATATCCCGGATCACTCGTAGAAGAGAGATTTCTGGATGAATTTGGTGGAGAGAAAATCAACAGTCACGGAATGAAGCTTGAGGAGATTGTGGAGATTATAGAAAGGGCAGTGAGGGAGGGTAAGAGAGTCGTAAGGTTGCAGAGCGGTGATCCATCAATTTTTGGAGCAATCTGGGAGCAGATAAGAGAGTTGAGGAAGAGAGGAATTGATTGCGAGGTTATACCCGGAGTTAGCAGCGTTTTTGCCTCTGCTGCTTCGCTCCGCATAGAGCTTACATCTCCATCCGTACCCGGCGTGGCAATTGTCAGGCCAGCAGGGAGGACTCTTAAAGAGGACCCCCTCGACGAACTGGCAAAGCTGCCTTTAACACTCGTCATTCTTCTTGGGACAGACAGAATAGAGTATGTGGCAGAGAAGATTTCGAAAGTCAGGGGCGAAGAAGAGCCATGTGCTGTAGTATTTCATGCTTCGAGGGAAGATGAGGTTAAAATTGTCTCGACACTTGGAAAGATAGGTGAAGAGGTAAGGAAAAGAGGAATAGAAAAGACGGCAACGATAATTGTGGGTAAGGTGGTTGAGGGTTATGAAGAAAGGTCACACCTCTACGGATAGAATGAAAATTGCTCTTCTGTGCTTTGAAAAAGATAGGGACAGGCTGGAAGAAATTTACGATTTGCTGAAAAGCTATGCTGAAGTCGAATTTGTGCTATATTCAGGAGGTGTCTGGAGCAGGCTGATGGTTTACGACTGCATTGTTGCCTACCTTGCTGCCGGCATAGTTGTTAGGGGGATTTGCGGACATTTGAGGAGCAAGTGGGCTGATCCTGCTGTGGTCGTGCTTGATAAGCCCCTGAAACATGCGGTTGTCCTGCTTGGGGGGCATCATGGTGGAAATGATGTTGCAAAGCTTCTTGAAAGTGTAGGTTTGAAGGCGGTGATAAGCACAGCCATGGAATACAGCAACGGACTTAGCTTAGGCGTGGGATTCAGGAAGGACGTTAAAGCCGATGAGATTATTGATGCGATAAACAGAGCTCTTGCCGAGATTGGAGCGGAGATGGGGGATGTTAGAGTCATTGCGACCCTGGATGCTAAAAGAGGAAGTGCAATTGTGGAGGTTGCGGACAGGTTGAAAAAGCCCCTTGTTTTTGTTAGGGCCGAAGAGCTTAATTCGATGGATTTGAGGGAAACCAAGGCGGTCAAAATTGGAGTTAAGAATGTTGCTGAAGGCTGTGCGATTTACGCATCAAATACTGGCGAGCTTTTACTCCCAAAAACGGTTTACGGAGGTGTAACGGTTGCAATCGCAAGGTAAGCTTTACGTCGTTGGCATAGGACCCGGAAATGTTGAGCTGATGACCGTAAGGGCGAAGAAAGCCATCGAGGAGTCGGATTACGTTATAGGTTACAAAACGTACGTTGACAGAATTTCGGATTTGCTGGAGGGTAAGAAGGTAATGACGACTCCAATGAGGAAAGAGGTTGAGAGGGTTGAAATTGCTCTGAATCTTGCAAGGCAGCATGTCGTTTCTCTCATAAGCGGTGGTGATCCGTCGGTTTATGGCATACTACCTCTCGTTATTGAGTATGTGGTTGAGAACAATCTGGACGTCACAATCGAGGTTGTTCCGGGCGTTACAGCCTTGAATGCCGCTTCTGCACTTCTTGGCTCTCCAATAAGCGGCGATCATGCGGTTGTGAGCCTTAGCGACCTTCTAGTTCCTTGGAATCAGATAGAGAAGAGGCTGGTTCACGCACTTAAGGGAGACTTTGTCACTGCAATTTACAATCCTTCGAGCAGGAGAAGGAAGGAAAATCTAAAGAAGGCTCTGAAACTGATAAGAAAGTTCAGAGGGGACGTCTGGGTTGGAGTTGTAAGAAATGCTTTCAGAGATTGCGAGAGCATTACAATGAAGAGAGTTTCGGAGCTTGAAGACGATGAGGTGGACATGAACACGATTCTGATTGTCGGGAATTCTGAGACCGTCGTGAGAAAAGGGGCGAAAGAGGTTATGTACACTCCAAGGGGCTATTCGAGGAAGTACAGCATTTCAGCAGAACAAAAACAAGTAGCTAAGATGGGCGCAGAAACAAGAGAAGCTGTAGAGATTGCGAGGAAGAGCGAGGAAATTCTTAAAGCCTTACACCCAGAAGAAGGGTTGAAAGGGGATATCGTGAGGAGATGCATCGCAACTACTGGAGATGCTTCCATCAGGGACGTTTTGAGGTTTAAGGGAGACGTTTATGAGGGTGTAAGGGCTTTGAAGGATGGATGCAGGATAATTGTTGACGTTCACATGGTAAAGGCCGGTTTGAGGAGAGATTCGATAGCCGCCGTTGATTTTGCTGATGGTGATAGAAGCACGAAGACCGCTTCAGGTTTAAGAAATCTCAGCGATTTGATTGAAGGGAGTATTGTTGCAATAGGCAATTCACCTTCGGCTGCCTTGGCCTTGTATGAGATTGCTCAAGATTATCCGCCGAGATTCATTGTGGCCACACCCGTTGGTTTCGTGAACGCTGCAGAGTCCAAAGAGGCAATAAGGAGCCTTGAAATTCCATCGGTCACAACTGAGGGGTCGATAGGAGGGAGTGGAATCTGTGCTGCAATAGTTAACTGCCTGATTGAGCATGCTGAGAGATCCGATTGAACTCTACGAGTATCCCTTTGACTGGCACAGAGGAGATGCAGAATTGGCTGATAAGGTGAAGTCAGGGCTTTACATTCTTACAGAGGACGGTTTTCTGAGGAGAGGGATAACGACTGGGACAGCTGCTTCAGCAGCGGTTGCAGCAGCAATCTGCTCGAAATTTGATGAAGTTGAGGAGGTAGAGGTTTTCACGCCAGTAGGAATCAAAGTCAGGGTTAAGGTGGAGGAGGCTGAGAATGGCTTTGCGAGGGTTAGGAAATTTGCAGGTGACCACGAGTTTGACGTAACTGACGGTCTTGTTTTCGAGGCTCGTTTAATTGATGCTGGGATAAAGTTCGGTGAGGGAATTGGTGAGAAAAAAGGTGAAAAGGCTGTTAGTGAATCTGCGATGAAGCAGATTGTCGAGAACTTCGACTTTTACAGTAGGAAGTTTGGATACAGAGGCGGAGTTGTCGTTGAAGTCCCTGAGGGGAGAAAGGTGGCAAAGAAGACTGGAAACGAAAGAGTGGGAGTGATGAAAGGTATATCCATTCTGGGGACCACCGGATTAGTGGAGCCGTGGTGCAGGAAGCTTGTAGAAACCAAGCTGAAAATTGCGATGCAGTACAGGAAGATTGCCATTACAACCGGCAGGAAAGCGTGGTTTTACGCTTTGAAAAAGTATCCCAATTACCAGCCCTTTGTTTTTGGCGTTCATATCGACAAAGCGTTGAAGCATCCGGGGGAGAAAATTATCGTCGGCTTTCCCGGTTTGCTTTCAATCTGGGCTGGTGGGAGGGAGAAGATTCAGGAAAAAGCTGAGAAAGCTGGAGCGAGAGTGGAGGTAATTGAGGATGATATGGGTAGTTGGAGCTGGTATCTGTCAGGGGCAGATCACTGAGAGAGGTAGGGAATTGCTGAGAAGAGCAGATGTCGTTTACGGGAGCAGAAGGGCGTTTGAACTAATGAATGTCGAGGTAAAGGAAAAGAGAATCCTTACCAGATTTGACGATTCTGTTTTCGAGGAGATTGCAAGAGAGGGAGCAGGGAAAGAAGTGGTTGTGCTCTCCACCGGAGATCCGATGGTCGCCGGGCTTGGGAGAAGAATTCGGGGGATTGATGCAGAGGTAGAGATAGAGCCGGGAATTTCGAGCGTTCAGCTCGCTCTGGCAAAGCTCAAGGTCGATCTCACAGAGGTTGTGGTTGTTGACTGCCATGCGAGGGATTTCGATTCATCACTGCTTGATTTTCTTAGATATCGCCATTTGCTCATCTTAGCTGACAGAAGATTTGATCTTACCAAGCTTGGAAAGAGGAGGGTTGTAATCCTTGAAAATCTCTGTATGGAGAATGAAATGGTAAGAGAGGATTTTGCAGACTCAGCTGAGATCAAATCTGATTATACGATAATTTTCCTCGAAAAGGAGGTGGTTGAATGAGGAAGGGTTTGTTGATTGTTGGACACGGGAGCCAGCTAAACCATTACAGAGAGGTTATGGAGCTGCACAGGAAGAGAATTGAGGATAGTGGAGCTTTTGATGAGGTTAAAATAGCCTTCGCTGCGAGGAAAAGGAGACCGATGCCTGACGAGGCCATAAGAGAGATGGACTGTGATGTCGTTTACGTTGTACCGCTCTTCATCTCCTATGGCCTCCACGTCACAGAAGACCTGCCTGACATACTCGGATTTCCGAGGGGGAGGGGGATAAAGGAAGGCGAGTTTGAGGGTAAGAAAGTTGTTATTTGCGAGCCAATTGGCGAAGATTACTTTGTGACGTATGCAATACTTAACTCGGTTTACAGAATCGGGAGAGAATAGAGGGATGAAAGATGAGTACCATAGCAATGTGGAGTGGGGGAAAGGACAGCAGCCTCGCTTTGTGGAGAGCATCGAAAGAAATGAACGTTGACAGATTGCTTTGCATGGTTCACGAGGGTAAGGCAAGGGCACATGGCATTGATGTCGAGATTATCAGAGCTCAGGAGAGGGCGATGGGCAAAGAAATCTTTATTGAAGAGGTGACATGGAAAAGCTACGAGGAGAGGTTAAAGAGTGTTTTCAGAAAGTTTAGTGTTAACAAGGCGATTTTCGGGGACATTTACCTGCAGGAGCACAGAGACTGGATAGAGAGGGTTTGCAGCGAAGCTGGAGTTGAGCCCGTTTTCCCTCTTTGGGGTGAAGATACAAAAAGGCTTGCGGAGGAATTCATTGATGCTGGATTCGAGGCTTACGTTATCGCAGTGAGAAAGGATTTAGAGGAGATTCTTGGCAGAAGGTTTGACAGGCAGCTAATTGACTTTGCATTGAAAAACGGAATTGACCCCTGCGGAGAGGACGGGGAGTTCCATACAATTGTCGTTGATGGGCCGATTTTCAGAGAAAGGGTTAGTTTCGAGTTTGGAGAGGTTTTTGAGAGCGAAAAATATTACCATTTGAGGATAAAAGCTCTCTGAATTTTTATTTTAATGTCTTTTCTCGAAATTATTTCCCACTTTAGCCAGAACGGGCAGAAATCTGAGAAAATAATTATTAGAGAAGGAAATAAAAGCCATAGATGAAGTGTATGAGGGATACAGGTGTAACGCAATTGTATTGCAAAAATACTAAAAAAGGAGTGGGGTCTTCTCCATCTCACCACTCAGATAATTTCTGAATAACCCTCTTTTCCCCTGAATCTGAGCTTAAAAGTCACTGTCAACAGGACAGAAAGAGAACACCTCTTTTTAACTGGCTCGCAATCATAGCAGTGCAACTTCTTCAAACTGAAAGCCTCTTTCCCCAGTTTTATTACGTCCTCTATTATGCTCCTCAAAACTCTTAAGATTTAGACTTAATCCTTCAAACAACTTCTTAATCAGCCTTCTATACCTTTTCTTCTCCTTCTCAACGTTCTTCGAGTTAAATATGAAAAGAGGATAGCTTATCAAACCTCTAAGCCTCTCAAACCTGAAATTTTTGAGATAATCAGTATTATGCCGTATCTAATCCCGATTAAAGTTCTGTAGCTGTAAAATCCCTTATCCAATTATTGAATCTCCAAACCTGATCAGCTTCTTTCTCCTAAGCATTTTTAAGATCAGGTAAATCCTGCTTTCGTGAACTTGTAGATATACGTAAAAGAATAGGGGCGTCAAGGTACATTCCAAAGACCGTTAAGAAGAGTTTAGTTAACATACATCTTCACCTATACTTTCGCTCATGTTAGATATACTTTAAGCCAGTTAGTAGATTGAAAGATAGAATAAAATAGTTAGTGGATAGAACTTGAATAATTGAGGTAACCAATCAGTTTCAAATACTCCTTTTCCGATCATCCAGCCTGCTGCCATGCCCAATACCAATCCGAGGGTCATAAGAACTCTATCCGCACTTTTTCTCAAATCTTCTTCTGAAAGCATATTCAGTTTGTATAACCTTTTTGTTACTTTCCGGTTAGATTCGATGAGTAAGAACGTCACAAACCCCGCTAATATGCTCAAGACAAAATTCAATTCCATCAGCGAATACCAGCCCATTGTAACGCTGAGAAAACACAGAATTTTTCTTACAGTAAGAGCCGTGTGAGAGAATCTTATCAGGTTGGGTAACGACGTATTAATAAATTTCTGCTATGATGAAAAAGAAGGATCCAATTCCGAGAGCTTTTAAGATGTTAACGCGTAAAAAGAAACTTGTTATCGAGCAAATTACCACGACAAACTCTTTTAATGCCAACTTTGGCCAGTAGTTATGAACTTTAATTTCTCCTCTCCTCAGAACTCCTTTTTTGCGCAAAACGTACGCCAAATCAATGAACAGAGAAATCATTGCAGCAAACAGCACACTCGTTCCGAAATGTAAGAAAAGAACAGCGCTGAATACTGCAGCTAATAAAATCGTTCCTTACAAAATTTAAAAATAGGATTTTGAGATTCATATTTAACAAAACTGAGACAATAGCGGACCGCATACTGTTGTTTATGTTAAGTGGACACGTCCGCTCCTGCCATACTGCAAACTAAACTTACAAGCTTCAGTACAAAGATCGTCAATTACCACAGCACCACCGAACCCCTCAACGTTATACTCCCTCAAACCCCTCTCGACCCCCCCCCTCGCCAAGTCATTGAGTTCAACTTTAACCTTGTTCCAAATCCGGCTCGTGTTATCGTTCTTCCTGATCTCATTTAGCACCTTGTCAAGCAATCTGTAGTGCTCCGCTAGAGTTGTCTTGTTTGCGAAAAACACCACATCCGCTACTGGCTGAGCCTTGTCATCCCTCGGGTCGATGTTTACAATCGTCATGAAGAGGTTCGTATCGTTTACTGGCATTATTCTTGTCACAATGCTCACATTGTACTGCTCGTACTCTACACCGTAGGCAAGAATCTGGAAGCTGTAGCTGAAAGTTTCGTTGTAGAGCGTTACGTTCAGTAGCTTCATAAATCCTTTCGCTATACTTAATTACATAATTTCTTCAGCGTGCTGTATCCAACCATTATTATACCAGAGACCACTATTGTCCCCAAGCAGAAACCTGGACCCAACTCTATGGAGTTGCCTGTTATGCCGAAATACAGTAAAAGAATTAAGCTACTTAACGTTGGGAACAGAATTAGAATTTTTCCCACAATCTCTACAGCCTCAAGTGTCTCTTCTTTCATTCTTCTCACACCTCAGTTAAAAAAATAGATTTAAAAATCTATTGTGATGCTATAATACCACACTCCCCCCCAGGTAATCTCCATCAAATCGTCCAAAGTCTGAGCCTGCCTCTCCAGCCCCGTATACTGCTGCACTGGTAATTACTTCGACGTAAACTATGTATGTGTGACCTGCTTGTAGATTTACTGAAATCCCGTTGTTAAAGTCATCATCTACACCAGTCCACCCAACACCGCCTTCGGAGTGCTGATAAATCGTTGTTGAGTATTTAGTACCTGTTGTAGCGTCATAAACAACCAGATTTACATTTACATTGCTGTTTCCCCCTGCGAAGGCACTTGTTAGTCCATAAATGTGTCCACGCATTATTATGTTAGCTGGCTTCATACCACTTCCACTGACATAAAATGATTTCCCTATCCATCCCCATGCAGAGGCTCCTCCATATCCACCTGGCCCTAACAAAGTCGCTACCTCTATTTTGTTTTGGGAAAAATAATACTCGGAACCATACCATGCTGGTGCAGCTCCCCATCGTGAAGCTCCCTTGTCACCACAATTGGAATCATAAAACGTCTCGTCAACACCCAAATAAACCGTTGACTTTGTTGTGAAACTGTTACTAAAAGCTTTTACAGATTCTTCGATTCCACTTTTTGCCATTTCATGTACGATTTCTAACAGTTTTTCTACTTCTTTGCTGCTTTTTATTACCCTACTCGAGTCTACCGCCGAAATCAGATGTTTTTCTTTAGCCATTAGTTCACTTTCTGTTTTAAACTCTTTTTGTCTGCAGCCATCACCGGCACCACTCCACTTCCAAGCATCACCAAAACCAGCAGCAGGTTTAACACTTTCCTGCCTGCCATGCCATCACCAACCAATCTGAGATGCTATAGCATATATATTTTATGTTGCATGTTATCAACAAACTACATTAATGCTCTTGCCAAACCTAACCCCTCGCCATCAACAAACCCACAATTGACGTATAAAGAACAACAACCGCCACCGCTGGAACGTATTCGGGAGCAAAGAGGGCGGGAAAGATTGCCGGGAACTCACCTATCACCAGAGTGTAGTTGAAAATCTCCTTTGCATCCCTCTTTGATTTGTGAACAATTTCTCCAATGAAACAAGCTCCCGCCATCTTCCCGACCACTGCCAGAATTACGAGCAGGAGAGCGAGGTAATCCAGCCTGAAATCTATCATCGTCCCGAAAAAGATGAAAAGACGGCTATGAAAACTTCCTTAAAGGAAATCAGAATTTGTCAAACTTGCTTCTGTGAAGAGAAATGCCAAAAGCACCGCAACCAGTGCTTCGGAAACTTTCAGCTTTTTCCACCAGAAAGAGGGAAATGGACGGGATGGAGAAAGTCAAAAGGTATGGAATCTCATCCTCTCTATCCATCAAATTCCCTAAGAACGGATAAAGAAGGTAAATATCAAAGGCTGCTGCTTCAAAGACCATCAAAAGGATGACAATTTCCGCAAAGGCAAAAATCAGCTTTCTGTTATCTACCAGCATCTTCAAATTAATTGCAGAACTGCTGATGTAAACTACGGAAGCAAGGATGAGCGAATCGTGAATGTTGAAGCCGAGGTAAAGTAGAACAAGAAAAGCCGGGAAAAGTTGAAGGCAAAGTCTACAAAACCGCTTAGCAGTATCTTCGAACCTCTCGCCTTCAACGTAGCAGGACTTATTTTCATCCCAATGTAAAACAAGAAAAACAACACCCAGCTTCCCTATAATCTCAATGTCTTCAGCCAGATGTAATCCCAACTGGTTAAGAGCGATGCCTACGAAAATGTATGCTGGAATCGGTGTTATTCTGAGTTTTCTGCTAAGTATTGCGGCAATCGCAGCAGCGGTGACAATTAAGGGGAGCATCTTATTTCCGTTATCACGATGGATACCTTCGCAACTTTTATCTAAGAATCAAGAAAAATGCTGGTATGCATCTACTACATGCTAAAGAGGAAGGAAGCTTTATCAATCTGCTGACCAAATACCCATGAAAGATTCCACATAGGTGGGATGCTCCACTTTAAAACTATACGAAGAAAAAAATTTATGTTGCAGCCTTCTTCGTCTTAAGCTTCTTCAGCCTGATAATGTTCTCTCTGTCCATTTCCTCAAGCTTGAAGGCAATAAACTTCGCAAGCTCTTCCATTGTTGGAATAACTCTGTATTCAAGAGCGTTAACTCTCCTTTTAGTCCTTTCGATTTCTTCTATCAGCTTTCTCAGTGTAGTCTCAATCTCAGCCACCTCAAGAATGGCGTCAACAAGCTCTTCATATGCTTCTACTGCTTCATCAACTCTCATTGATGTGCTCAAAATACCGTAACCTCTCTCAGTTGCTTTTTTCCTAACTGGTTCACGCTTTATCACTGGAACAACTACACCCATTATGTTTTTCCTCTTCATGCTGAACTCAGGCTGAATCTGGCAGCATGAAAGGGCAATTGACTTTACAGCCACAATTCCGTCAACAGCTATTGCCAGAGTTAATTTCTGCTGAGCCTTCTTGTACTTCTCGACCATTCCGCTTATGACTTCTTTAGCCTCCTCCAGGAGCTGTCTGAACTCCATGATGAGACCATCTCTCTTCATCTTCAGCAGAGCATGACCACGGGTGGCCATCTTTATCCTTCTTCTGAGCTTTATGAGTTCCATTCGTGTTGGCTGAACCTCTGCCATTTCTTTGTCACCCCTGAAAAATATTTTCAGGAGGCCTCCTCTGCAGCCTCCTCTGCCTTAGCCTGCCCTTTTCTATACTTGGGGTGATATTTCTCGATGAACTTCCTCTCAACCTTGGTCAGTTCTCTCTCAGGTAGCATTGCGAGCAATTCCCATCCAAGGTCGAGGGTCTGCTCGATGTCTCTGTCTTCGTATCTGCCCTGCTGGACGAATCTCCTCTCGAATTCATCTGCAAACTTCAGGAAGAGCCTGTCTCTTTCTGACAAAGCTTCTTCACCGACAATAGCAACCAATCCACGGAGATCAACACCCTCAGCGTAGGCAGCATACATCTGGTCGTTCCACTGCGGATGGTCATCTCTTGTGAAGCCCTCACCAATACCTTCTTTCATCAGCCTGCTGAGAGACGGCAGAACGTTGATTGGCGGATAAATACCCTTAGCATGCAGCTCTCTGCTCAGAACGATCTGTCCCTCAGTGATATAGCCTGTCAGGTCGGGAATCGGGTGGGTGATGTCGTCACCGGGCATCGTCAAGATTGGCATCTGCGTAATCGTTCCCTTTCTACCTCTAATTCTTCCTGCTCTCTCGTATATCGTAGCGAGGTCAGTGTACATGTAACCCGGATAACCTCTTCTTCCCGGAACCTCTTCTCTTGCTGCAGAGATCTCTCGCAGAGCTTCGCAGTAGTTGGTCATATCCGTCAGGATGACGAGGATGTGCAAGTCATATTCGTATGCGAGAAACTCTGCTGCTGTCAGTGCCATACGTGGGGTGAGCAACCTTTCGATAGCAGGATCGTTGGCAAGGTTCAGGAAAACAACGGCTCTTTCAAGAGCTCCGGTTCTCTCGAACTCCTTCATGAACTGATAAGCTTCTTCGTAAGTAATACCCATAGCCGCGAATATAACAGCGAACTCCTCAGCCTCTCCGAGAACCTTCGCCTGTCTCGCAACCTGCAGAGCAATGTCGTTGTGCGGCAAACCTGAACCGCTAAATATCGGAAGCTTCTGACCTCTGACGAGAGTGTTCATCCCGTCAATAGCCGAAATACCGGTCTGGATGAACTCTCTCGGATACTGCCTCGCATAGGGATTAATTGCAGCACCTACAATTGGTCTCCTCTCTTCAGGCACTATCTTCGGACCACCATCAATCGGATCACCGGAACCACTCAGAATTCTTCCCAGCATGTCCTTGGAACAGTTCAGCTTAACAATATCTCCCGTAAATCTCACAGTGCTTGTGGTATCAACACCTCTCGTTCCCTCAAAAACCTGAACTATGACAATATCTTTCGACGTGTCGAGAACCTGTCCTCTTCTGGTTGAGCCGTCGGGAAGTGTGAGCGTAACGAGCTCTCCATAGGCAACTGGCTCTGTTTTTTCAACAAAAACGAGAGGTCCGGCAACCTGAGTTATGGTCTTATACTCCTTCATTTTTATCACTCTCCAAGCAAATTCTTCCTAATCTTCTCAAGCGCAGCATTCATTGCAGTCTTGTAGTCCTCCTCAAGCTTTGACCTTGCAAACTCCTCCATACCTTCAACTCCTGTGATCTCGTCAATTGTCTTTCCTGCTTCGAGCGCCTTGAAGAACCAGTCGTTAATTTGCTTTATCGCCTTCAGCATGTCATACTGCTTCTCAACACTGCAGTATGTGTCAACCGGGTGGTATGCATACTGCACAAGATAAACCTCTCTGATGATTCTCGCAACTTCAAGCAGCAGTCTCTGGGACTCTGGCAGAGCATCACTACCGACAAGCTGCACGATCTCCTGCAAGTTCGCTTCCTCCTGCAGCACCTCCATTGCCCACTTCCTCAACTCGTCCCACTCTTCACTAACATTCTCTGTGAACCAATCTCTCAGGGTGTCAATGTAGAGGCTGTAGCTCTGCAGCCAGTTGATGGCGGGGAAGTGTCTTCTTGCAGCAAGCTTCGCATCGAGAGCCCAGAACACTTTAACAATTCTGAGTGTGTTCTGGGTAACAGGCTCACTGAAATCTCCACCCGGTGGAGAAACCGCACCAACAACCGTAACACTTCCTACGTTTCCTGCGAGAGTCTTGACTCTCCCGGCTCTCTCATAGAACTCTGCAAGCCTCGATGCCAGATAAGCCGGATACCCTTCTTCACCGGGCATCTCCTCAAGCCTTCCCGAAATCTCTCTCATTGCCTCTGCCCATCTGCTTGTCGAGTCTGCCTGAATTGCCACGTCGTACCCCATGTCTCTGAAGTACTCTGCAATTGTGATTCCAGTGTAAACTGAAGCTTCTCTCGCAGCGACAGGCATGTTGGATGTGTTAGCGACGAGAACGGTTCTCTCCATCAACGGCTTGCCAGTTCTTGGGTCTTCAAGTTCTGGGAACTCCTCAAGAACCTCCGTCATCTCGTTTCCTCTCTCACCGCATCCAATGTAAACGATAATCTGTGCATCACTCCACTTCGCCAACTGGTGCTGTGTCACAGTCTTGCCGCTTCCGAACGGACCGGGAATTGCTGCAGTACCACCCTTTGCAACCGGGAAGAACGTGTCAAGAATTCTCTGTCCCGTGATGAGTGGCACTACAGGTGGAAGCTTCTCCACGTATGGCCTCGGGATTCTGACAGGCCATTTGTGGTAGAGTTTGAGTTCAGTCCCGTCTTCAAGAACCACAACGGTATCCTCAACGGTAAAGCTGCCCTCGTAAACCTCCGCTACCGTACTTTCCTTGATGTTTGGTGGAGCCAGTATTTTCTGCTCTACAACTTCAGTCTCCTGAACCGTTCCTATGATCTCTCCTGGAGTTATCTTGTCACCCTTCTTTACAATTGGCTTGAACTCCCACTTTGCCTTTCTGTCCAAACCGGGAGCTTCAATACCTCTACCGATGAAGTCTCCACTTACATCCTTCAGAACAGGAAGAGGTCTCTGGACACCGTCGTATATGTTTCTGATTAACCCAGGCCCGAGTTCAACGCTGAGCGGCATTCCAGTGTTCTCCACCCTGTCACCAGGTTTGACACCAGAAGTATCCTCGTAAACCTGAATGAGAACTTTCTCACCTACTAAACCAACTACCTCTCCCATCAGCCCCTCTTCACCGACCTTACACAGATCATACATTCTCGCCTTGAGTCCCTCGGCTACGACAAGGGGCCCAGATATCCTGTAAATTTCTCCTACCAATCCAGCTTCTTTCACTTCCATAGGTCAACACCTATCGCCTTTCTTATTTTCTCCCTAATCTCTTCCACACCTCCAGTTCCACCCACCGAAACAAAGGTGGGTTCTACCTTTTCATCAATCTCCCTCCTCAGCACAGGAGGGAGCTTCTGGAGATATTCTTGCTTGATAATAACAACACCAACGTCGTCTCTCTTTAAAACCTCTTCAACAGCTTTAACAATCTCCTCGTCCGATGAAACCTCGTATGTCTCAGGTATCCCTGCAAGCATAAAACCAAGGCTAAAGTCTGTATCGCCGATTACCGCAAGCTTCTTCATATTATCACCATCTGTCTCTCAATTTCATCGTTCGGCAACCCGTAATACTTACCCCAGCCAAGTATTCTGAGGTTGTCCACTTCGACCTTTTTCAGAACCATGTATTGCAGAACTGGCAATACACTCAGCGGATAATTGCTCGCCCTCCTCGCAATTGCAGAAATCCAGGCCTTGTCGAAGTTGACTTCAATCTCCGAAAGTTCTTCAGTAACATTCTCGACCTCCTTCCAGAACCAGTATCCCTCCAAGGATTTCGATATCTCATCAAAGGACATCGCTGCAAGCTTTCTTGCTTCATCCTCCGTTAACTCGTATCCACCGGGTATTATCCTCTCCAGAATCTCCTCCGTTGATGCGCCATCAATCTTCAACCTGAGAATTGTCTTTATGTTTCTTATGTCAATCTCCATTTTGATGAAGTTTACAAAGAGCTTGGTTTCAAACTCTCTTGCCGGCATCTCGACGATTTTTCTGTAGTAGGCCTTGTACATCTCATCCTCAACGACGTTCATGGGAACTGAGCCTATCTTGGATAAAGCTTCGTAGTAAGGCGTACCCTCCATCTCTTTGACTATTTCATCCATCTCTTTAACCATCAGTGATTTTAGGTATTCTTCACTGAACTCCCCGGCTGGGACAATGGTCTCTTCCATTAGCTCTGGCTGTACACCAGCGTTTTTGCCTCTAATTATATTGATAATATTCCAGACATCCCATCTTTTCAGATACTCCCTGATGAGAATCTTCGCATCTCCGAAGGAGACCTGAAGTATCTTCCTGTAGGTTTTTGCAAGATTTGAGGCAAGAGCGTAATCGAGCAGCCGAGGACCCGAATACCTGTAACCTATCTCATCAATTTCCTTCCTGTATTCTGTTTCTTCTAAGAATCTCACTATTTCATCGAAGGACATGTTCAAAAGCTTTCTAAAGTCCTCTCCCTTTAGCAGTCTACTCTTCATCACTTTTGTTCTTGCGACTATGTAGGCGTAGGCAGCCTTCGTCCTCGAAATCATTGCAATCACCCGAACAAAATCTTCGAGACCTCAGCCAGTTTCTGCTCGTAAACTTGATTCAGCAACTCATCGAATGTAAGGTTGATCCTCACCTCCCCCTTAGGGTCTTCAAGTATTATTCCACCAATACATTCGATGTTTCCGGCATAATTGAGGTCAAGCTTCAGCTCTTTTAGAGCATCCTTCACGATTCCCTCGTCCTCCTTCCTTGAGTATACAAGCATGCCGGGTGAAGCATTTTTGCTTAGCAACTTTTTAATGATCTCCTTTCTTGTTCCCTCGTCCATGTCTCGCACTTTCTGCCTCAGAAGATCAAATACCTGCTCTACTATCTCCTTCTGCTTGTTTAGCAACAATCTTTTCATTTCAAGTGTAACAGCCGATATTTCCTGCTTTTTAAGAGCCTCACCCTCCCTCTCTGCCTCATATCTTGCCCTCTTCAGTATTTCCTCTGCCTCTCTTTTGGCCTCTTCTATTATCTTTTCGGCCTCTTTTTCTGCCTCCTCCTTTATCTTCTTTACTGTCTCATCGCCTCTTTTTTGTATCTCCTCCAGTACGGGTTCGAGAGGCATCTCTTTCACCCGTAGGCGAACATCAGTATGAAGCTAATAACGAGACCGAATATAACGATGGTCTCTGGAATAACTGTGAACAGCAGACCCAAACCGAGGAAACCTCTGTCCTCTGCAATCGCTCCTACTGCCGCTGCACCAATACCGCTCTCACCAGCACCAGCACCAATTCCTGCAAGTCCTACAGCAAGTCCAGCTCCTACAGCAGCGCATCCCTTTATGAATGCTTCATCACTTATCAGGGCATCAACCATTTCTAACCACCTCCTAACAGTATGTCGATCCACTTTACAGTATCTTCAAACCTGTATCCAAAAAATAATATCAGGAGCGCTATTGAAGCGCCGAGCGAGAGTCTGAATGTCGATACTATCCAGTAGTATCTGACAAACCTCTCTACGTTCTTTTCCGTCGCAATTCTCCTTGCGATTTTGTGCACAAACTCTTCTCCGATCATTTACCCGTAGGCGAACATCAGTATGAAGCTAATAACGAGACCGAATATAACGATGGTCTCTGGAATAACTGTGAACAGCAGACCCAAACCGAGGAAACCTCTGTCCTCTGCAATCGCTCCTACTGCCGCTGCACCAATACCGCTCTCACCAGCACCAGCACCAATTCCTGCAAGTCCTACAGCAAGTCCAGCTCCTACAGCAGCGCATCCCTTTATGAATGCTTCATCACTTATCAGGGCATCAACCATTTCTAACCACCTCCTTCAATCCTCCAAAAACTTTTTAACTCTCCCGAATGGAGAGTACTCCTTTCCTCCACCTTCAAAAAACTTAGTGAAGAACTCTACATAGTGCAATCGCAGTGACTGTAACCCAGGATCGAGTATTCCGAGCAACAGGTTTCCTGCATGTCCTATCAGCAGCAGAATTATTGCAACTGGTAGCAGCGCCATTCCTGGTGGTGTTCCTATTTTAACGCTGAGATAGTTTATAACAAAGGCTATGTAAACCGATGATAGACCAATAGCGAGCAATCGAGCGTAGCTGATAATCTGTCCAAACCACGTCAATAGCTCTACTGCCATTATAATTCCAAAAATGCCCATCTTCGGTATCTCTGCCTTCAGAAATATCACGAACCAGACGATGAGCAGGGGTAGTGCCAATACATAGAAGATATTGACTCCTGCCTGCCATCCATCCACCAAACCCGGAATTGGCAGTGGAACTTCTTTTCCTTCCTCAACCGTGTAGCTTCCCAGCATGTAGAGGTTGTCTGGAAGCAGATGTCCGAAGCCCTCTTCTGGTGGAGATGTGAAAATTCCGAGGTTGTAGCTAAATCCGAATATAAGCATCACCAAGCCAAGAACACCGATGAACCAGCACCCCTTTTCATAAATCGCCTCCTTCATTCCATGTTCTACGTAGACATTGTAGAAGCCAAGTGCGAAGCCCCATAGCATCTTGAACATACCGATAAGAAGCACAATGAAGAGCAGCGCCTTGACGCCGAATTCCTCCACTCTGTCGAACAGTGGGTGGTGGTGATTGAACGTGTAGAGCGCTGAAAGGGCGTCACCGAGGAAGTGTATCTTTGATGGTTCCTCTATTCCGGGAATTATGAACGGTCCAAAGAACTCTCCGTAGATGAAACCGAAGAGAATGGACGAGAGCCCACAATAAATAGCAATATTCAGCAGTTTCTGCCAGCCCTCTGTCCTGAAGACCGTTTTGAGATAAAGAGCAAGTATTGTTATTAGCAGGCCGTAACCCATGTCTCCGAGCATCATTCCGAAGAATATTGTGAAGAAGACAGCCATTATTGCACTTGGATCAAGCTCTTTGTACTTGGGTGTCGCATACGTTGTGGTAAGCAACTCGTAGTCCCTGACTATCGCAGGATTGTCGAGTTTGGTTGGCGGAACATCCTCCTCTTCTTCCTCAATGACTTCAACCACGATTTTGCCGTTCCTTTCTACTTCACTCCTGAATTCATCCAGCTGTTTGGCTGGAACGTATCCGACGATTACAAATGCGTATTTTGAAACGAGTGCCCTTAGGGGCAGCTCAGACTTGTCGAGTTCTGAACTCAGATACTCTTCAATGGCGAGTAAGAGCTCGGCTTCTTTCACCTTAATTTCCTCAATCTCTGTCTCAAGCTGCTTCTTCCTGTTTAGAAGCTCCTCTTTCTCCCTCTCAATCTCATTTATTCTGACATCGTAGTCGTCAATGTCCGGAACTGGCAGCTCTCTATACCCAAAGCCCTGAAGTGTTCTGAAGAACTCATCCCCGTATTCTGCCTTTACGAAAATTGCAACCAGCAACTCCTTCTGGTATTCTTTGATTACAGCATCAAACTGGTCTGTTATTTTACTCAGTTCCTCAACTGGATTCTCTTTGACGAGTCCAACAAAGCACCGCAAGTTCTTGTAGCCCTTCAGAAGTCTTGAGGGTATTCCCAGCACCTTTAAAGGTTCGATTATTCTCAGTTCGTCCTCTAATCCTCTTATTTTCTCATCAATGCTTCTGTTCTCTTCAATTTTCCTTCCAATTTGTTCTTGGTATTCCTCAAGCTTTTTGCTGAGCTTATCTTCAATTTCTTTTGACCTATACTTTCTCTTTGGAACAATTCTGCTTGGATCAATTTTCAGATAAGATATGTAACTCCTGAGCTGCACCAAACTGCGAGATATCAGAGATGCTTTTTCAAGCGGCTCGCCAATTCTGAAATACTCTGCCTCTTTTGGGTCTTCAATGTGGAGAAGGTTTACTTTGTATAAGGTTTCTGACGCATACTCAAGCTGCTCCTTTGGTCCCACTACTGAAATTTTAACCATCTTTTCCGGCTTAAGCATGCTCCACCATCCCTACAAACTCGTTATAGAGAAAATCTACAGCTTTCATTATGTTGTCTTTTCCGCTTTTCTCGAACTCCTCTATTTCCTTTGCTTTCTTTTGCTTTATTTCTTCTTTCTCTTTCTCTATCTCTGCTTTTACATTGTTGAGTATCTCCTCTTTGACTTTAGCAGCTTCAGCCTCGGCACTCTCAATAATTTCCCTTGCCTTCATCTTTGCTTCGAGAATTTTGTTTTTCTTTTCTTCCTCAGCAGCCCTGATACTTTCTTCAACTTTAATCTCTGCATCTTTAATTCTCTCAAGAATTTCTGTCCTATCCATGGTAACCACCTTGACTAAATTCTACACTTCAAAGACATCGAAAGCCTAACCGTAGCCTATTTAAGTTTTGTTATTTTTACGCAGGTTCTATTTGTAATTAAAAACGCATATTAATTATTTCATAAATTAGAAACCGAAAACGGAATATAATGGAGGAGATAAAAAATACCATGAAGGTTCTCGTGGTTGATGCTGGTGGTAGAGGTAACGCAATTGCTCATGCTTTCTCAAGAAGTGCAAGAGTTAAGGAAGTTTACGTCGCTCCCGGAAATGGTGGGAGCGAGTTTTTTGAAAAATGTAAAATTGCGAAGCTGAATGGAGAAAAGATACCTTCAATCAGGGCCATCAGCGAAATCGTAAAATTCGCCAAATATGCTGAAGTTGACCTTGTTTATATTGGACCCGAAGAGCCCCTCAGCCTCGGTTTGGTTGACAGGCTTGAAGAGGAGGGAATTGTCGCAATAGGGCCAAAAAAAGAGGCTACAATACTTGAGGCGAGTAAGTGCTGGGCAAAGGACTTTTTGAAAAAAATTGGAGTTCCAATCCCAGAATATACGAACTTTGATGATCCAGAGGAGGCTAAGGAGTATATCAGGGAAAACTTCGAAGATGGAATCGTCGTAAAGGCTGATGGGCTTGCAGCAGGAAAGGGTGTTTACGTCTGCGAGTCCATCGAGGAAGCTTTTAGGGCTGTGGACGAGATAATGGTTCAGAAGAAGTTTGGAGAGGCTGGAAACAGAATCGTCGTTGAGGAGAGGTTGAGGGGGATAGAGGTAGCCTTTACTGCTGTTAGTGACGGAAAAACCGTTAAGCCCTTTGGACATGCGAAGGACTATAAGAGAGCCTTCGACAGTGACGATATAGAGGGTCTGAGAGACTTCTACATTGGCCTTACAAGAAAATTCTACACGAAAGCACAGATCGAGCAGCTTTTCAGGGAAGGAAAGCTTGTCAATCCTAACACCGGGGGTATGGGCGCAGTAAGCCCTCATCCAGATGTGGATGCGGAGATTGAGAGCAGGATAATGGAGATTGTGGTTGAGCCAATAGTAACAAAATTCAGGGAGCTTGAAGGGGTTGAATTCAGAGGTGTGCTTTATCCGGTCATAATGCTTGTGGAAGAGGAGGGGGAGCTAATCCCAAAGGTTTTGGAGATAAACGTAAGGGATTGTGATCCGGGTGCTGAAGCAAAGCTTCCGAGACTTGAGAGTGATATAGCTGAGATTTCGATGGCGATAGTCGAGGGAGAGCTCGAAAACGCTGATATAAAGTTTAGTAGCGACTGGTGCGTTGCTGTGTGTGCTGTGAGCGGTGCGTTGAAGGGTAGAGAAGGGTTGAAGCCCGGTTATCCTGCTAATCATTACACGAGCCAGCCGATAAGTGGTTTGGAGGATGCAATGAAGGAGGCGATAGTTTATGCAAATGGTATCGAAAAGACTAACGGGTATGTTACTACGGGGGGTAGAGTTCTGACAGTGGTAGGGATGGGGAAGAGTATAGAGGAGGCGAGAGAAAGGGCATATGCAGCTTCGAGCAAAATCAGCTTTCCGGGTATGAGATATAGAAAAACGATCGGTCTTGATGTTGAGGAATGACTAAATTATCTTCTTTAAGTCTCTCAAGCTTCCGAGGTATAACACCTCGTCTTCAACAGCGTAGATTTCAATTCTTTTTGCTTTGTTTAACACAGGAGAAAGAAAAGAATTTTGAAGGACATCGCTACCACTCATTAGCGGTGAGAAGGCAGGTAAGACTATTTTGGCATCATCTGCAACGAGATAGCACGGGAAGTTATACAGACCCCCTCTTACCCTGACCTTGATCGCAGGATGCTCATGCCCTATTATAACTCTTTCAAATTCCAAATCCTTGTGACCATGAATAACGTAGTATTTGTCAACCTTAACGTGCTCCCTCAACTCTATCCCATACTCTGCCAGAATAGCAGCCAGAAAATTGTCGTGGTTCCCTCTCACGACTTCAAGTTCTACATCAACAGACTCAATGAATTCTCTCACATCCTCCCACTCGTATGGTAAATTCTTGCTAAATTCGTGTTTGAGGTCTCCCGCAACTATCAGTCTATTGATGTTGTGTCTATCAATTATTTTCTTTACATTCCTTACAATCTCCTTAACTTGCATTCTCGGAATGGCAACGCCTTTATTCTGCATCACATTTTCAAATCCAAGATGAAGATCAGCAATAATTGCAGTGTTACCGATAATCGCGGCTTTTTCTGGAGTTAGAATTACGTCATTAATAACAACTCTTCTCATCATAAAATATTGAATCGCAAAAGTTTAAAATCCCTTTGAGCACCATAGTCAACATTTACGCGGGGAGTACCAAATGACTCATTTACTGATCAGTGGACCACCGGGAACTGGAAAATGCAAAATACTTGAATCAGTGTCAAATGAATTTGACAATGTAGTGTGGGTTACAACATTATCCAGTGCCGAGTTTGTCAGAAAAAGGCTTGGAAGAGAGGACGTATGGATTATTGACACCTTCACTTGGGGCAAAAAAAATGGTGGAGGGGAGAGAGATATTGTAGTTTCCAACCCGCTAAACCTGAACGAGGTCAGCCTTGCAGTGAATAAGGTCCTTGACAGTATTGATGGGAAGTATCTCCTCGTTATGAACTCGATTTCTGGTCTTTTGATCTATCACAGCTACCAGAGGCTTTTACACTTTTTAAGGACAATCCTCGTAAGGGTTGAGAATGAGGAATCTCACAGCATATTCTCTCTCGTTAAATATGCCCACGAAAAAAGTGTTGAGGTCTCAATCTCCATGTTTTTCCCGAATATTGTCGAGAATGAGGGCAATTCTGTCAGGGTCGTCAAATCAAGCATCCCGCTTGAGAAAAACGAATTTGGTTTTGAGGAGGCGAAAGATATTATAAGGAGGATGTTGCTTGAAAGTTTATGAGCAACGTTTTTTATGTAAATCCAAGGGCGGAAGTTACCGACCCTGCGAAGTGGTATCAGCCTCAGCTCAGCATGGTTAGCAAGCTCAATAGGTTGATTGATGAGAGTGGCGTTCTTGATATAATTTCAAAAGGCGATCTGGTGGCTGTAAAAACACATTTTGGTGAGAGAGGAACTACGAAAACAGTAAGGAGTGTTTTTCTCAGGGCGGTTGTTGAGAAGGTTAGAGAGTTGGGAGGGCGACCCTTTGTCACCGAAACAACGGGGTTGGGGCTGACAAGGCTGAGAAGTTCAGCATTTGGCAGGTTGGAGATAGCAGAGGAAAACGGATACACCCAGCAGACAGTTAAAGCTCCGATATTGATTGCAGACGGATTGTTGGGGTTTGATTTTGTTGAAGTGCCTGTAAATGGAAAATATATCCGTAAAGTTTGCGTGGCGAAGGCAATTGCTGAATGTGACGCAGTGATTTGCGTTACACACTTCAAGCTCCACATGCAGGCAGGGATTGGGGGGAGCATTAAAAATGTTGGCGTGGGGTGTGTGGCAAAACCATCAAAATTTGACATACACATGTCGAGATTCCCGGAGATAAACGAGAATTGCACGAAATGTGACAAATGTGTTGAAATCTGCCCGACAAAGGCAATCGAAGATTACAAGATCGTGGAGGAAAAATGTTTGAAATGCACAGGCTGTGCGGAGGTATGTGAGGATGATGCCGTCAATCTTTACTGGGTTTTTGGCAGAGAGGTTGGAGAGAGGGTGGTTGAATGTGCAAGGGGCGTTCTGAATGCCAACAGCAAATTTGCCTACCTGAATTTCCTTGTGGAAATTACACCCCACTGCGACTGTCACCCCTTCAGCGATATCCCTGTGGTTTCTGATCTGGGTATAATGGCATCAAAGGATATGGTGGCAATTGACAAGGCAAGCGTTGACCTGTATAGAAAAGCGGAGGCTGTCAGTGGTGCTCTGCTTGAAAAGGAAAGGTTCTGGCCATGGACTGATGTTGACAGGATGCTGGAGTATGCAAGCGAGATGGGGCTTGGAAACCTCGATTACTCGCTTGTAGAGGTGGAGTAAGAATCAAAAACATCTATAACGTCGAGTTTTTCAACCTTACAGTTTATTCCAGTAACCGAAGATAGACTTGGACGAGTCCTCCCTTCATCTCCACTTACCAATTCCTTAATGTACAGTCCGGCATCGGCTTCAATCTCCATAACCGCAACTTTTTCCCTGTGGAAAAGGAGCTTTATGTCGTAAACTTTCCTCACCCTCACCTTATCCGCTCTTCTGTGAGCAACCCTCTTTGGTGTTCTCTGCCTGATTTCCACTCCCCTAAGCCCTTCAATAGCATTCAGCAGGTTTTCAGTATCAATGTCATCTTCAAACACGACCTTGGCTCTATACTTCTTCCTGTGCCTTTCCATCTTAACCTCTCTAACCCTTTTCGAGTCAGCATATTCCAATCCAAAAACCTTAACCTTCCCTCCTGCATACTCGTTGATCGCCTTCTCTACCTTACTCAGCTCAACAAACCTCTTTCTTGGCTCTATCAACTCAAGCACGAAGGGTCTACCTCTGCCAAGCATTCTGGCATCAACATCTTCACGCCCGGCACCATGCAGCTTCGCATCCTTTGCCTCGAAAATTCTGGTAGCTGGAGTTGAGATTATTTCCTCCACAGATGTTCCATACTTCTTTCCCGTAAAGTTGCACATCTCACATCCCTTACCCCCACAAAAACCACATATCCACCTTGTCTGCGAGATGTTCCTGACTCGCTTGATGTACCTTCCATAAATGTAAACCGATCCTATCTGGAGTTCGAAATCGAAAGTTTCCAGATCGAAAATTACATTTATTTCCGGGTTTAGGCTTCTGACTTTGCCACTCAACTCTGAAATTTTTCTTCCAAGACGCTCGTTAAATTCCTTCTTTAGGTCGTATTCAACCCCTTTCCTCTCCATCAGCTCGTGTAAAGCCTTTGCACTTCCCCATTCTCTACTTCCAATGTTGAAAGTCCTAAACTCATACTCTGAGAGCTTTTGCACTATTTTTTCTGCAAACTCATTGATCCTGTTGAATACGTTGCAGCATGCCTCACATTCTTCCGAAAGTTCTCCTTCTCCAATCGCTGAGAGACAGTGCCTGCAGAGGCGCACGTGTTTAGTTTGGAAAATGAATTTAAAACTGCTTTTATCAGATTGGACATGGGGTTGAAAGAAACGCTGCTTGACCTATACGATATAGCGAATTCCAAAGACTGGAAGCCATGGGAGCTTCAGAGCAGATTGAGGGAGAGTTGTGGGAATGTTATAGCCGTGGGCGATGATCTATCTTTCACTGTAAAGCTGGACAAAAGTTTGAGAGAGAGTGATCTCAGGAGCTTTGGTGGAAGAAAATGCAAAGTACATCCCTTCAAAACTGCTTGGCGATTTAGCAGAGGATTCGTTGCCTTTGAAGGAAAATTTTTGAGGATAAGCAGAAATATTGACAAAAAATTGCTTTCAGAAATCCTCAACGCTATCCTGCCTGAGGACTGAGCATACTCTGGAGCTTCTTCTGCGTTTCTGCAAATCTCTCTCTAAGCTTTTCCTCCTGTCTCTGGAGGGTCTTTATCCTTATCTCGTAGGTTTCCTTTTTCTCAGTTAGCTCCTTTATCACATCTTCTCTCTTCTCCTTAACCAGCACGTTGCCAACTGCCTTGTAAACCGGCGAGTCATCATCTACCTTCTGAAGCTCCTCTAAAGCCTGCTCAGCATCCCTCAGCAATGCTTCAACCTGCGCTCTCTGAGTGATTACAGCCTGTAACTGCTGCTGCAACTGCTGGAGCTGTGCAACCAGATTCTGAACCTGCGGGGGAAGTTCACCCATTTCTCAACACCTCGTTTATCTCTACACACATTTTGATTAGTCGCAGCCAAGAGTTTATGGCTGCTCTTAAATCTGAAACATCCTCAGCTTCAATTTCTAATATCAGCTTTTCTCCAGATTGATAAACCTTTGCCCTGCTTATGGATCTCTTTTCCTCCTGCCTTATGCTTTTAAATATAGCCTCATCAATCCCGTCAATTTTGATCTCAGCTTTCACGTTCGACCTTGGTTTTTGGGTTTTAAAGGTTTAGCTTTGATTTAACTCACTTCCACCCCATGAACTTTTCCGAAAATGGCTCTGAGTTCCACCAGTCTATCTCGTCCATAGTCCACTTTGGATAGCCGGGGTACATTATGTCGTTCATGAAGCTGATCGCTTGCCCCGGATTCTCGTACAACTTTGGAGGATTGTAGTAATAGCTGTTCTTAGCGTCAATGATCCCCGGAGGGTTGTAATGGTTCTTCGTCAGCATTGTAGTCTCAACAGCAATCCGATCACCGTTATCAAGTTCGACTGTATGTGCTTTCGGTGCACAATCTCCGGCAGCCTCGTAGTAGCCTTCCGGAAGAAATGCCTCGCCGCTTATATTATAGTATTATTTTATAGTATTAAGGTGTATAACATGAAAAGAGTAAATTGACACCAGAAGTAAATATTTAATACCCCTTATAATATCCATAATACTTGTTTACGAGATTATATTTAAAAATTTATTTTAAAAATTTATCTGGGTTAAGGGTAAAAGAAAGGGTAAAAGAGTGGGGTAAAGAAGCAGCGGAGTCGGTTGAGCTAAAAAAGCAGCTTAAACGCTAATTTCTGAATCCCTTAAGTTTGAAGCTGGATAGAGTGCAAGTTGGAGGTGGGAATTAACACAATGATGGAACGGCCAAGTTTTTATACTCTCCTGAAACTTTAATACTATGGCGGATGAGGTTGAAGTTAAGATACCAAGAGATGTTTACGATAAAATTGAGGAAAGAATAAGAGACACAGAGTTCAGCTCAGTTGACGAGTATGTAACTTACGTGCTCAGAGAAGTTCTCGCAAGCTTGGAGGAAGAAGAAGAGAAAGTATTTACGGAAGAGGAGGAAGAAAAGGTTAAGGAAAGGCTTAGAGCCCTTGGATATTTGGATTAAGCATGAAACTCCTCGTTGCCGGTCTGGATTCCGCCCCACCTGACTTGCTTTTCAGCAGGTTTATTGATGATTTGCCCAACATAAAGAAGCTCCTGTCAGAATCAATCTACGGCCCGATGAAAAGCAGCATTCCGGCAATAACGATTCCTGCGTGGATGTGCATGGCTACCGGAAAAACACCGGGTGAGCTTGGTCTTTACGGTTTCAGGCACAGAAAGAAGAACGACTACAAAGACATATGGATCGCACACAGCTTAACTGTGAAGGAGAAGACTGTGTGGGACTATCTGGGGGAGAAGGGGTATAAGTCAATAGCCATAGGCATCCCTCCATCGTATCCTCCAAGAAAGATAAACGGGATAATGGTTGGCTGCTTCATTACTCCCGACTCATCCGTTAACTACACCTATCCCCAGAACGTTAAGGGTGAAATTGAGAGGGTTGTTGGGGACTACATTTTCGATGTGGTCTTCAGGAAAGATGAGAGGGATGAAGTTAAAGAGAAGATATGGGAGATGACTGAAAAGCGATTTGAGCTGATCAGACACTTTATCCAGACTCAAGACTGGGATTTACTTTGGTTTGTAGAAATTGGACTTGACAGAATTCATCATGCCTTCTGGAAGTATTTCGATGAAAATCACCATCTGCATGAGCCAAACAGCAGATACAAAAATGTCATCCCCGATTATTACAAGTTGCTGGACAGGGAGCTTGGTAAGACCTTAAAAATGCTCGATGAGGATACAGCAGTGATGATTGTTTCCGATCACGGCATTAAGGCGATGAAGGGTTGCTTTGCCGTCAATCAGTGGATGATTGATGAGGGCTTGCTTAAGGCCGAGTATGGCAATGGAGTTAGGAAATTTGAGCAGCTTAACGTCAAGTGGGACGAAACAATTGCATGGTCGTGGGGTGGGTACTACGCAAGGGTATTTCTAAACGTTAAAGGTAGGGAGAAGAAAGGAGTGGTTAGACTTTCGGAATATGAGAAAATTAGGGATGATGTGGCGGAGAAGATAAAATCCATCAGAGGGCCAGAGGGAGAGAAATGGAGAACTGAGGTTTACTATCCTGAAGAATTATATCCTATCGCTAATGGTGATAAGCCCGATATCATGGTCTACTTCGACAATCTGTCGTGGAGGTCTGCTGGAACAGTGGGCTGGGAATCGTATTACCTGCTGGAAAACGACACCGGTCCAGATGATGCCGTCCACTCTCAATACGGCGTTTTTTCCCTGAAAATGCCCGGTGTAGAGGCTGGTAAGATTGCGGAATGCGAGATATACGATGTTACTCCCACCATACTTAAGATGTTCGGCATTAAAGCGGATTTAATGGGCAGGAGTCTCGTATGAGCTTCGTTATATGGTTAACTGGGCCGAGCGGAGCGGGAAAGACAACTCTCGCTAAGGCGCTCGTTGCAAAACTGCAGTCCATGGGCTACAATGTTGAACACCTCGACGGAGATAAGGTGAGGTCGAAGCTCTATCCTGATCTCGGATTCAGCAAGGAAGAGAGGGAGATGCACAATAAGGTTGTTGTCGAGATGGCGAATTTGCTTGCAAAAAATGGTGTTATTGTTGTCGTTTCTGTGATCTCACCATACCGGGATTGGAGGGAGTTTGCGAGGAGAGAAATCGGCAGGTTTGTGGAGGTTTATCTGAGATGCTCACTTGAGGTGAGGATTAAAAGAGACCCAAAGGGCCTCTATGCCAAGGCGTTGAGGGGAGAGATCAAAGACCTCACAGGTTTTGATGGCGTTTACGAAGAACCGGAAAATCCCGAAGTTGTTCTCGATACCGATAAGATGAGCGTTGAAGAGGAGGTTGATGCAGTCGTAGGGAAGCTCAAGGAGATGGGATATTTGTAAATTTCAAATTAACCCCAAAACTTCCTTGTCCTGACGTAATTTCTCTCAGCCTCGATCAGAGCCTTGAAGAAGTCATCTTCTGTTGGATAAAACCTCGACAGAATTCTTGCTGCAGTATCAGCCCCTATCCCGTAGGTTGAAAGGGCGTAAACAGCCCTCTTTCCATGACCCATAACAAGATTTGCCAGTTTAAAAAGCTCCTCCTTCCTGAACTCTTTGATGTCTCTCCTTGAGTTGAAAACCGCAATCATCCTTGAACCACATCTTATACACTTAAATTGATTGAAATTTTCCACTTTTTCTGTGTAACTCGCCTTGCAGTTTAAACAGTGAATCCTGCAAGTCTCATTCTGGAGCCTTTTCTTGAAGGCCTTCAGTATAGCCTCAGATGATCTGACTGCGAGTATATCTGCAACTCTATGCCTCGATGCCGTGCTAATGGGACTCAGTTCATTGTAAAGGGATATGTCTATTTCTCCGCTTCGTATGTCCTCAAAAATTTTTTCTGCCCTTTCAATATCCATCTTTTCAAGGAAAATCTCTCTGAGTGCTTCTCTGTAAACCGGGGTGTCTCTGAGCTTCAGAACGAGATTCCTCAGGTTGATCCTGCTAAGTTCTTCCTCCTTGTCAATGAGCCCGAACTTCCTCGCAGCATTGATGATTTTCCACTGCATCAATCTGGTATCGAAAACAGCCCTTTCACCCAGAAACTCCACGCTTTCTGGTTCTACAACTTTAAGGACATTCAAAACCTCATCAGGCTTTGCAGGGGATAACTTTATCCGATAGGGATCAATCTCAACTGATACACTACCTCCTCTCCTTGCTGATAGCAGCAGAGCGAGTATTCTACCGATTGACTCGTTAACCTTGTGCCCAAAGCAGGCATTGATGACAGTTACGCCTTCCGAACCGTCTATAACGATGTGGGAGTCGGTTGGAATGGAAAAGCCCTTCTCCATATGTCTGGAGATAACATCAACGACAAATTTTGCGGCATTCTCATTCGTGAATTCTCGGATTGCCTCAACCGCTCCTTTCTCTCCTTTAGTTCTGATATTTCCTGCAATCCAGTTCCTCAGAACTCCGACATCCTGAGCAACCTCAAAGGGCACAGGAATCTCTTCTCCTGCCCATGAGGGAATCTCGCCCTCAACTGCTACTGGTTCAACTTTCACCACATCCTCAACGCTGAGAACTCTCCAGAGTTCTCCCTTCATCGCAAAAATCTCGCCACTGAAGGTTGAGAGAAAACTCTCGTCGAGAGAACCTATTGTTCTGCCGGATGCGACATCAACAACCTTGTATCTTTTTTCATCGGGAATCATCGAGATGTTGCTGTAGAAGTATCTCCTCGTATTTCTCCTTGCCCCGATTTCTCCATCATCGTAGAAGATTTTTCCGATCTTGCCCAGATACTCACAGATTTTCTCAAAATCCTCAAAACTCAGATTTCTATAGGGGTAGGCTTTTCTTATAATTCTGTAAACTTTTTCAGCGTCAATTCTTCCGTATTCGAGAGCTATGGCACATATCTGGTTGGCAAGAACATCAAGGCTGCCGAAGTGTATCTCAGCATCCTCAAGCAACCCTTCCTTAGCCCTTCTGAGTATCACAATAGACTCAAGAATATCGTCGAAGCTGCTTGCCACAATATATCCTCTCGAAACCCTCCCCAAGCCATGTCCGCTCCTCCCAACCCTCTGAACGAGTCTGACAGCCTGTCGCGGGCTGCCGTATTGCACAACCACATCCACATGTCCGATGTCAATTCCGAGTTCCATTGATGACGTGCAGATGAGAGCTTCAAGCTCACCCCTTGCGAACTTATCCTCTGCCTCAACCCTTGCCTCTCTTGAGAGGCTTCCATGATGAACTTCAGCCTTGACGAGCTTTTTCAGCTTTACACCCAGTGCCTCTGCCGTCTGGCGAGTATTCACGAATATCAAAGCCGAACCGTACCTTTTCACAACATCAGCTATGAACTTAAGTTCTGCCGCAATCTCCTTTTCAACCTCAAGCTCATCAGCAATCTCACCATCATATTCAGGCTTTACGACCCATACATCGTATTCCTTCTCAGCTTTCCATTCCACAACCTCTGCATGTGACCCAAGAAATCTCGAAACAACCTCTGGCCTGCTGACCGTCGCTGAGAGGCCTATGGTCTGGAACTTTGCAACCTCTCTCAGCCTCTCGATGGCGATGCTCAGCTGCACGCCTCTCTCGCTGTCTATAATTTCGTGAATCTCGTCTATGATCAAAAACTTAACATTTTTCAGAGCCTTCTTCAGCTTTTTTCCGAGAAAGAGAATCTGGAAGGTCTCAGGTGTTGTGATGAGCACCTGAGGCGGCTTCTTTGACTGCTTTACCCTCACACTTTCTGGTGTGTCACCGTGTCTAACGTCCACTGTTATCCTGAGCATCTCTGTTATCCTCTTTATCCTTCTTAGCATATCTCTGTTCAACGCCCTCAGAGGAGTTATGTAAATGGCAACAATTCCTTCTCTCCAATTCGTCTCGATGATTTTGTCAAAAACGGGAATTAAAGCTGCCTCCGTTTTCCCGCTGCCTGTTGGAGCTACGATAAGCACGTCCTTTCCCGTGACTATCTTTCTGTATGCCTCTCTCTGCAGATCGGTCAGCCTCCTAATTCCTGCAGCCTTCAGTGCATCCATTAGCTCCTTACTAACCATCGCAGAGGTAAGCTTGGTCAAAAGGGAAAATAAATTTTTGGCATCGGCAAAAATTATAAACATTGCACCCATACTGCAAGCATGGGTGAAAGAACGGAAGCTCTCCTAAGAATTCCTCTTGGCCTTTTTTACGGGATAATTCTGGATGTGCTCGGAATAGCTGTGGTTTTTGTCTGGATATTCAATTTCTTCTATACCCTGATTCTCGGAAAAAGACATAAAGGGGTTGTGGAGTTTATGAACGGCTATGTCTCTCTTATGTATCGCGTTTACAGATACATGGCTTTTGCGACAAACGAGAGGCCGAGATTAAACCTTCAGCCCCTTGAGCCATGCGATTTCGAGATGTAAGCAATCTCTCAAAACAGTGAAAAAGGACGAACGATAGTTAACTTTTTAACGATATATGCCATTCTGAATTTGTGCAGGCAGTAATTCTCGCAGCCGGAGAAGGGACGAGAATGCGTCCCCTCACATACACAAAACCGAAGGTAATGCTACCCGTTGCGAACAAGCCAATTCTCGAGCACCTTATAATCGAGCTGAAAAAGGCTGGGATTGATAACTTGATTCTCGTTGTCGGGTACAGAAGTGAGACCATCCGGGGTTATTTTAGTGATGGCAGCAGGTGGGGAGTAAAAATAAAATACATCGAGCAGAGGAGGCAGCTTGGTACAGCAGACGCTCTAAAGTCTGCCACTCATTTGATAAACTCAGACTTTATAATGCTGAATGGAGACAACATTGTGAGTGCAGAGGACATTGCAAAAATTGCTTCCAGTAAAAGGGCTCTGGGAGTTTACAGCGTTCCCAAACCACAGGATTTCGGTGTAGTTGTTGTTGAAGATGGAAAAGTCAAAAGAATAATTGAAAAGCCATCGCAGCCACCAACCAACACCATAAACGCCGGTGTTTACAAGTTCGATACAGCCGTGCTGGACTATCTGGAGAAAACGGGAGTTTCTGAGAGGGGAGAATACGAGGTGACAGACACAATTCAACTTGCCATCAGCGATGGCATTGTGTTTGAGGCTGTAGAGCTAAATCGCTGGATTGACGTGGGCTATCCTTGGGACCTTTTAAGGGCAAACGAGGCCCTTCTGAAGGATGTAAAGCCGGAGATTAAAGGAGAGGTTGAAGACGGTGCTGTTATAAAAGGAAATGTTTTCATTGATGAGGGGAGTGTTGTGATGTCTGGCAGCTACATCATTGGACCCGTGGTTATAGGAAGGAATTGCAGAATTGGTCCGTGCTGCTTCATTCGCCCCTTTACATCAATTGGTGATAACTGTCACATTGGAGCCTTTGTTGAGGTAAAGAATTCAATCGTAATGTCCAACACCAATCTGCCCCATCTCAACTATGTGGGCGATTCGGTGATTGGAGAGGGATGCAACTTTGGTGCGGGAACAAAGGTTGCCAATCTAAGGTTGGATGAGAGGGAGATTAAGGTTCCTGTGAAGGGCAAGATCGTTTCAACGGGTAGAAAAAAGTTTGGGGCAGTGGTGGGCGATGGTGTTAAGACTGGTATAAACGTTTCCATAAATGTAGGAGCGATGGTGGGTAACGATGTCTTTATCGCGCCGGGCAAGGTTGTTGGAGGCACTGTTGAGCCCGGCACCTTTCTGAGGTGATTTTATGCAGGCAGCAGTTCTTGCAGCAGGAGAGGGACAGAGACTGAGGCCATTCACAGTGAACAAACCGAAGGTGATGATAAAGATCGGAAACAAGCCAGTTTTGGAATACGTCATTGAATCTCTCAGAGAGGCTGGAATCAGAGATATCGTTCTGGTTGTGGGATATAGAAGAACCAGAGTTATGGATTATTTTGGAGATGGAAGCAGGTGGAGTGTAAATATAGAATATGCGATTCAGGAAAAGCAGCTCGGGACTGCACATGCACTAAAGCAGGCAGAGAAATTCTTAAGCGACGATTTCGTTGTTGTTTCGGGAGATAATATCTTTGATGCTGAAACTTTAAAGAGGCTTGAAAAGTGGAGCGTAGCATTCAAGAGGGCGGATGAGGTTTCGAAATATGGGGTTCTGGAAGTTGTCGAGGGCAAGGTAAGGAGAGTGGTTGAGAAGCCTGAGAAGCCCATTTCCGCCTTAATTAATACGGGGATTTACAGATTTGGCAGCGAAATTTTTGAATTCATCAATGACATCACTGACATACCCACAGTCATAAACAGAATGACTGAAGCTGGGTATGAATTTTCGGCCGTAGAAGCTGAAAAATGGCTCGATATTGTGTATCCATGGGACATACTGAAAATAAATGAGATTGCAATGGATTTCAGAGGGGTAACAGTTTCTGGCAAAATTGATGACGCTGAAATAGTAGGGGATGTTTCGATAGGGATGAACTCTATCGTAAAGCACGGTGCGTTCATCAGAGATGCTGTGGTTGGTAGAAATTGTGAAATAGGGCAGAATACCATCATTAAAGGCCGAACGTCAATAGGAGACAATGTTAGAATTGGAGCTTTATGTTATATTGAGAATTCCGTTATCGGAGATAATGTTGTAGTCGGTCCTCAATCGTACATCAAAGATTCGGTTATTGACAACGGCTGCGTGATCGGAGCAAAGTTTACGACGATAAGCGATCAGGCTTCGGTAATCGTTGAAGGAGAAGTGCATAAAATCGAAGCAGGGGCGTTCATCGGTGAAAACTGTAGTGTTGGCAGCAATGTTGTAATCGAGGCAGGGAGCATAATTGGTAACAGGTGCAAGATATCTCCCGGCAAGGTAGTCTTTGGAAGAATTCCGGACGACTCGATGGTGGTATAGCCTATGTGTGGAATAGTTGGCTACGTCGGCTTTAGGAATGCTGATGAAGTTGCGATTTCAGCACTGAGAAGACTTGAATACAGGGGTTACGACTCGTGGGGAGTGGCTATCGCGAAAGATGGCGAGATTGTGGTTAAGAAGAATGTTGGAGCTATAGGGGACATCAAAGACTTCAGTCTCGGCGGGGGGAAAATTGGACTGGGACACACAAGATGGGCAACTCACGGAAAACCTTCTGAAATAAACGCCCATCCCCATCTCGACTGCAAGGGCAGAATTGCTGTTGTTCATAACGGGATAATATCCAACTTTAGGAGTCTGAGGGAGAGACTGGAGAATGAAGGGCATACGTTCAGGTCAGAAACGGATACAGAAGTAATTCCGCACCTGATAGAGAGTTGGGTTGAGAGAGGAGAGGACTTTGCCGATGCGGTAATGAAGACCGCCGAAGAGCTTCAGGGATCGTATGCCTTTGTCGCAATGAAGGCGGATGATGCGAGGCTTGTGGCAGTGAGATACAAAAGCCCCCTTGTTCTTGGCGTGGGAGATGGAGAATTCTTTCTGGCGTCTGATATACCGGCAATGCTGGAATACACGAACAGGGTTGTCTATCTCGACGATGGAGAGAGTGTTATTGTCAGTAAAGATGGATACAGAATACTCAAAAATGGTGTTGAAGTCGAGAAGGGGATTGAGATAGTTCCATGGAGCATCGAGGACGCTGAGAAGGGGGGATACGAGCACTTTATGCTGAAGGAAATTCATGAGAATCCGAGGGTTGTTGAAGATACCCTTCTTGAGTATCTGGGAGAGGATATAGAGATAGACAGCAGAATTTTTGCAGGAATATCGGATATCCTGTTTGTTGCATGTGGAACCTCCTTCCACGCATGCCTTATAGGTAAATACCTCATCGAGGAGCTCGCCGGAATTCCGGTGAGGGTGGAGTATGCATCAGAATTCAACTACAGCAATCCTCCTCTGTCCAGAACACTCGTTGTGGGAATAACCCAGAGTGGAGAGACTGCAGATACGCTTGAGGCTATGAGGAAGGCTAAAAAGCTCGGAATGAGAGTTCTTGCGATAACAAATGTTCTCGGGAGTACTGCAACAAGGCTGGCAGACCATGTTATTTACACGAGAGCGGGACCCGAGATAGGAGTTGCTGCTACCAAAACCTTCATCGCTCAGCTAACAGTCCTGTATCTCATTGCAGCCAAGATTTCCAACCTGCCGCCAAAGGAGATAGAGGAGCTTTTGAATGAACTCAGAAGCATTCCGCAGAAGATCAGACAGATACTTGACATGGAGGATGAAATTTCATCCATCTCGGAAACCTTTGCCGGATACGAAAACATGATGTATGTGGGCAGAGGTATTGGCTATCCGATAGCTCTCGAAGGTGCTTTAAAGCTCAAGGAAATTTCCTATATTCACGCCGAGGGCTATCCTGCCGGTGAGCTTAAACATGGTCCATTTGCCCTATTGGGGGAAAAAACGCCAGTGGTTGCATGTATTGTTAGAGATAAAACCTATGACTCAATGCTGGGGAACATCAAGGAGATCAAAGCCAGAGAATCTCCGGTAATCGCAGTTGCGAATGAGGAGGATGACGAGATAGAGAAGTTTGTAGATTATACCATCCGGGTTCCATCAACTAATCCAATTCTAACACCATTAACCTACTCCGTTGCATTACAGCTTTTTGCCTACTATGTCGCAAGATTGCGGGGCTGCGAGATTGATAAGCCAAGAAATCTGGCAAAGAGCGTGACGGTCGAGTGACCGAGAACTTTATATTTTTCCTGCAAAATTCGTAACATGAAGGTTGCAGCGATCAAAAATCATCCGGCAGAGGGGCTTGGCTACTTTGAGGAAGTTTTTGGAAACAGGGGTATTGATTACTATTACGTTGAGGCATACAGAGAAGCGAGAGTAGGGGAGTTCGACGCTCTTGTAATTCTCGGTGGCCCAATGGGTGTTTACGAGGCAGAGAAGTATCAGTTTCTCAAGTGGGAAATGGACTTGATTAGAGAAAATTATAGAAATAAACCCGTTCTTGGTGTATGCCTTGGAGCACAGCTTATCGCAGCAGCACTCGGTGAGAAAGTTTATCCCTACATCAAGGAGATCGGATGGAGAAAAGTGAAGAAGGTAAGCGACAGATTCCAATTGCCGGATGAGATCGAGGTTTTTCAGTGGCATGGTGATACTTTCGACCTTCCTGCTGGTGCTGAGCTGATCTACGTTGGTGATGAGGTTAAGAATCAGTGCTTTGTCGCGGGAAAGGCAATTGCAATGCAGTTCCACGTAGAGATGACACTTGAGCTTATTGAAAAGTGGATTTCTGATCCAAAAGCGGGATTGAGTGAGGAAGAAAGGAAAAAGATTCTTGAAGAGAGTAGAGAAAAAATTGAGGATCACAACAAGCTGTGTGAGAAATTCGTTGACTTCTTTTTGAAGGTTTAACTTAAACTTAGCCCCTACCTTCCCTCACTTCAAGCTCCTTTATCTTCTCATATAGTAGGGGGAGAAACAAACCAACATCTGTAACAACTCCAATGGCCTGGTGCGTCCCCCTGTCCATGAGCTTTGTGACCGTTGCCGGATTCATGTCAACACAGATCGTTTTCACGGTTGAAGGTAGAAGATTGCCCACAGCGATGCTGTGCAGCATTGTTGCGAGCATTATAACCATGTTTATCCCTCTCAAAGCCCTCTTCATCTCCTTTTTCGCCATCATAACATCCGTTATGACTTCAGGCAGAGGTCCATCATCTCTTATCGATCCTGCGAGGATGAAGGGAACGTTCCTTTTCACACACTCATACATTATTCCGTCCTTAACTATTCCCTTCTCCACAGCCTTCTTTATACCTCCAGCAGCGATAATCTTGCTTATCGTATAAAGATGGTGTCTGTTCCCTCCTGGCACAGGTCTGCCCCTACTCACATCCATACCGAGAGATGTTCCGAAGATTGAGATTTCTATATCGTGAACGGCAAGAGCATTGCCCGACAGCAGCAAATCAACATAGCCGTCTCTTATCATGGCTGCAAGTGCATCTCTTGCGGAGGTGTGGTCAATTGCCGGTCCAGCTACGACAGCGATCTTACCACCGCTGAGTTTGAGATCGTAGATTTCCTTTGCGATTGCCTCTATCATTCTCTCAGTCGGTCTCTCCGAAGACACTCTACCTCCCATGAACTCGAAATATGTGGACTTCCTCGGCCTCTCAGGTGGGACTACCCTCACACCTTTTTCGCCAACAACAACCAAATCTCCCTTAACTACTTCATCTATGGGCACACAATAGGCTTTACCATCCCTTATCACGATTACCCTGTCCATACCTATGTCCTCAACCTCAAGCCACTCTCCCTGATACCTAACAAAGGTTGGATGATTTGTTGTAACATAGAACCCATCTGGCAGAACTTTATCTGCCGGTGCTTTTGCAACCTCAACCTCCTCAACCTCGATTACTCTCGCGCCTATTCTGTGCAACTCCTTCAGAATTTGGTCAAGGTGAGCATCATCTTTACCAAAAACTATCATTCTCGCGTAACTGTGATCCTGCTTTTTCTTTCCAATCCTGAACTCTAATATCTCGAACTCACCTTCGAGATCGAGTATGGTGTCGAGAGCCTTGGGTAGTATCATCGAATCAATCAGATGCCCTTCAAACTCAAGCTCCTTAGCCTTCACAACCATCACCCCACATACTTAGAGATGTAATCTTTACTTTCGAGTATCGCATTTTCCTCCCTCGTCTCAATGGTTAAAAAACCTACGTACTCATTAAGTCTGAATTTTCCAAGATCAACATTTCCTCTGCCCATGGCAAGATGCAAGTCCCTTTTACCGTCATTGTCGTGTAGATGCATGTTGACAACTCTCTCAAAGTTCTCCATAAAGAAGGGATTCTCCCGAATGTTGTAGTGCCCCACATCAATCGTCAGACCGAGATCGGTTGACTCAAGAATATCTGTTAGCGCTCTCTCAAGTCCATCCTCTATCAAAATCGTGTTCTCCAGTGCAAGGGTTACCGGGCAGGATTCGACGAAGGGCTTGAATTCCGTCAGCAAAACCGTCTCATTATGTTTGTCGAAAAGTGATTTATTAAAGTAGAACTGGCCATTGCTGATGAACGCCGGATTCCAGCCTATGTGAAAGGTCACCACTTCAGCACCGCATTTATCTGCGAAATAACATACTTTCCTCATCTCCTCGTAACTCGCTTTCCTCATGTCCTCGCTGAGAGAGATAAAATTCGTGCTTGTTGCAGGAGCGTGAATGAGCAAATCGAGATCGTAACTCCACTTAAGCTCAATTACCTCTACATAGCTCAGATTTTTGAGGGAATAAAGAGGATGGTCCATTAGTATTTCGACATGTGTAAAACCATTGTTTGCAGCAAATTCAAAGGCCTCTTTCGGGCTGTGCCTAACATCAGGTTGAATTCCAAGCTTGTTCACGGTTCCACCATCGTCCCTATGCCCTCTTTTGTGAAAAGTTCGATAAGTATCGAATGAGGCTTGGAGCCGTCAATTATGTGGGCTTTTTCCACTCCATTCTTGAGTGCCCTCACAATCGCCTCGAATTTTGGTATCATTCCTCCCTTCAGCACACCGCTGCTCCGCATGTCCTCAAGTTCGGAAAGGGTGATCCGAGAAATCAACGAGCCTTTATCTTCGGGGTCTTTAAGAATTCCCGGAACATCTGTGAGCATTATGAGCTTTTTTGCCTTCAATGCTGCAGCAATCTCGCCAGCAACTATGTCCGCGTTAAGGTTGTATGTATTACCCATAAGATCGGTTGCAACAGGGGAAACTACGGGAATGAACCCATACTCAAGCAAAATTCTCAGAATATCTGGATTTATGTATTCAGTTTCACCAACAAAACCGAGATCAACAATTATCTCTTCCTCTCCCTTTCTCATTCTCATCTCCTTTTTTTTCGCAACGACAAGCAACCCATCTTTTCCGCTCAATCCTACAGCTTTTCCACCGTTCCTTATGAATGTTGTGACGATTTTGGAGTTAACTTTTCCATCAAGAACCATCTCAACGACTTCCATCGTTTCCCTATCAGTCACTCTCAAACCCTCGACGAACTTTGGCTGCAATCCGAGTTTCTCCATTTTCTCTGAGATTTCAGGACCGCCACCGTGAACCACTACTGGCTTGATGCCAACAAAATATAGGAGGACTATATCCTTTATCGTTTCTTCCAGAACCTTATCATCCACCATCGCATGACCGCCAATCTTTATAACCATCGTGGTTCCGTGAAAATCCTTTATGTATGGCAGAGCTTCAATCAGCAGCTCAACATTTTCCATGCCGATTCTCTCAAGCATGGGGTACTTAAGGGTTATCAGATCGGTTAGCGTCCACTACCTACTCCAGCCTGCAGAAGCTCTGTTCGACTAAAAGCTTGATTTCTCTGCTGATGCCATGCCAAGGATAATAAAGCTGCTGTGATTATTCTGGATGGTGAAAGTTGAAAAGTTCCGAAAGAGGCTAATTGATCTTACAGAAATTGAAAGAAGGGCACAGATTGATGCGATGCTCAATGAAATCCGTAGGCTCAGTGGAGAGAAGAGAGAGAAGAAGGGAAGAGCGATTCTTGGCTTGAGAGGGAAGGTTGTGGGTGAGGAGTTCGGATACAAGCTTGTCAGATACGGCAGGAGAAGACTAATCGAGACGGAGATATCTGTAGGAGATGAGGTGCTGATAAGCCGGGGAGATCCGCTGAAAAGTGATCTGAGGGGAGTTGTGGCTGAAAAAGGGTCGAAGTATATCACCGTCGCTCTTGAATCCGTCCCTGACTGGGCTCTTAAAGATGTTAGAATTGACCTCTATGCAAGCGACCTGACCTTCAAAAGGTGGATCGAGAACCTAAACAATCTGAGCGAGAGCGGATTGAGAGCTTTGAAATTTGCTCTCGGAGTGGAGACACCATCTGAAATTGAAGAAGTCAGTTTTGAGCCATTTGACAGTATGCTTAACGCCAGTCAGAGAAAAGCGGTATCTCTCGCTCTCGCAACGGAAGATTTCCTCCTCATTCACGGACCTTTTGGAACTGGTAAGACGAGGACGATAGCCGAGGTGGTCAGGCAACTTGTTAAACGGGGTCAAAAGGTTCTCGTCACCGCTGAAAGCAACACTGCAGTTGACAACCTCGTTGAAATTCTCTCAGACTTGAAAATCGTCAGATTAGGCCATCCGTCGAGGGTTGATGAGGAACTCAAGTGCTTTACACTATCTGCCAAAGTTACTGAGCACGAGCGCTACGTAAAGGTGAAGAAGTTGAAAAATAAAATCGAGAGGTTGGAAGAGGAGATGCAGAGACTTGTCAAACCCTCTCCCGCCATGCGAAGAGGTTTGAGCGATGAAGAAATCCAAAAGCTCGCCAAGACTGGGAAAGGAACGAGAGGGGTTTCAGCAGCAAAAATCAGATCAATGGCAAGATGGATTGAGTTCAGAAAAGAGCTGAATTTACTTTACGACGAGATGAGGAGAATTGAGGATGAGATAGCGATGGATATCGTGGAAGGGAGTGAGGTTGTGCTCGCAACCAACTCATCAGCTTTTCTTGTCGAAGACTCCTTTGACGTGGCTGTTGTAGATGAGGCAAGTCAGGCAACGCTTCCAAGCGTTCTGATACCAATAAACAGGGCTAAAAGATTTATTCTGGCTGGAGATCACAAACAGTTACCCCCAACGGTTGTGAAGGCTCAGGAACTTACCAGAACCCTTTTTGAGATGCTTATTGAGAGATACCCCATCAAATCACAGCTTCTTGAAGTGCAGTACCGGATGAATTCAGCTATAATGGAGTTTCCAAACCGAGAATTTTATGGAGGGAAGATAAAAGCCCACAAAAGCGTTGAAAATATCACTCTCAGAGATTTCAGAATCAAACCTAAGTCAAATGGTTTCTGGCGAGTTCTTGATCCTGATGAGCCGCTCGTCTTTATTGACACCTTTCGCTGCCCTGATAAAGGAGAGGGAAAGCTTGCAGATTCAACATCAAGATATAACGAGCTTGAGTGCAGGATAGTTGAGAGAATTGTTACTGAACTGCTCAGGATGGGGATTAAGAAGGACTGGATCGGGGTGATTACACCCTACGACGATCAGGTTGATTTCCTGCGGAGAAGGGTTGATGTTGAAACGAGCACGGTGGATGGATTTCAGGGCAGGGAAAAGGAGGTGATAATTATCTCCTTCGTCAGAAGTAATCAGAATAAGGAGATTGGGTTCCTCGAAGATTTGAGAAGATTAAATGTCTCATTAACGAGGGCGAAAAGAAAGCTAATAATGGTCGGTGATTCGGAAACTCTCAGCGTTAATGGCACCTACAGAAGACTGGTAGAGCATGTTAAGAGAAAAGGATTTTATTTTAAATACTGTTAATCTAAAATACCCATACAGAGCTTCTCAAACTTCTCGTGCTCCAGCAGGTCATTGGCTTTTCCGCTGAAGGCAACTCTACCGCTGACAAGTAGATAAGCATCGTCACTGATCTCTAAGGCTCTCTGCACGTTCTGTTCCACAAGCAGAATTGTCAGCTTCAGATCATCTCTAAGCTTGACAACTCTGTCGAAGATAAGTTCGGCAAACTTTGGCGCAAGCTGAGCAGTTGGTTCATCAAGCATCAGAACATTTGCCTTTCTCACCAACGCAGTTGCCATTGCGAGCATCTGCCTCTCCCCACCGCTAAGCGTGCCAGCTTTTCTTTTCATGAATCTTTCGAGTTCAGGAAAAATATCCAGAGCAGTATTTATTCTATCTTTGACCTCATCTTTGTCCACGGTATAAGCTGCAATTCTTAGATTTTCCTCAACAGTCAGGTTGGCAAAGACGTTGTCTGTCTGGGGCAGGTAGGCTATCCCCATCTTTGTTCTTGCATGGGGCGGATACTTTGTGATCTCCCCACCGTTGAAAAATACCTTTCCTGAATGGATTGTTGCAAGGCCAAAGATGGATTTTAGCAGTGTTGACTTACCAGAGCCGTTAGGGCCGACTACTGCGGTAATCTTGTTCTTTTCCATCTCCGCATCCACGTCAAAGAGGATATGGAGTTCTTTATACCCCGCATTCAACTTCACTGTCCGAAGCACCGAGATACACCTCCACAACTCTCGGGTTATTCAGTATATCCTCCTCCTTGCCCTCTGCAATCACACTGCCATTGGCCATAACATAGATGTGGTCTGAGTATTTAAGCACTATGTCCAGTCTGTGCTCCACTATGAGAAAGCTTATCCCCATCTTTTTGAGTTCAACGAACCTGTCAAGCATATCATGCGATAGCACTGGGTTAACACCAGCTATCGGTTCATCCATAATGATCAGCTTTGCATCCTTCATCATCGCTCTCGCCACTTCAAGCAGTTTCAGCTGCCCCCCACTCAGGTTTTGAGCTTCTGAATCCCAGAGATGGTCTATCTTTAGAAATTCAAGTATCTTGAAGGCCTTCTCCACTATCTCCTCCTCCTCGTTCATCCATTTTCCAGTAATCGTATTCAGGACACTCTCTCCGTAGCCATCCGGGGCTATCAGCAGATTCTCAAGAACTGTCATCTTTTTCAGTGGTTGAGGAATCTGAAATGTTCTCACTATGCCGAGCTTGCTGATCTCGTAAGGTGGCTTATTTGTTATATCTCTGCCCTCAAAGAAGACCTTTCCCTCGTCGGCCCTGTAAAATCCTGAGACGGTGTTGATGAAAGTCGTTTTTCCGCTCCCGTTTGGACCTATAACAAGGGTTATACTACCCTTCTCTACTCCTATGTTAACCCTGTTTAAGGCTTTAAGACCGTCAAAAAATTTAGAAAGATTTTGAGTTTCAAGAACTTTCATGGTTCACTGCCTTCTCCTTATCAAGTAAGCTCCTGCCAGCACACCCACAACTGCAAGTGCAAACTCGAAACCGGGAGTCCTTTTCTGTTCTGCAGGTGTTGTGGCTGGTGGTGCTGGAGCCTCAGGCTTGTGCGCCCACTCAATCTTGTTATCGTCGAATATCCAAGTTCCCGCTTTATCCCACTTGCACTCTTCGGTGACGTAGTAAATCGCGTAGTCACCACTTGCTCTATCATTCCACTCGTTTAGCTTTATCGTTCCTGTGACAGGATAAACTCCGTATTTACCCTCACTGTAATCAACTGTAACCTGTGGAATCGTTTCAGCCATGGTATCTGCATCGTAACTTCCCTTTTCTTCAATGACCTTGACGTAACTCAACGCCAGAACCCATGCTGCATCATAGGCATTCATTGCATACTGGTAGGGCTCTTCACCAAAGCCCTTCTCCTTGTACTTTGCCTTCAACTCGTCAAAGCTCTTGCCTTTGGACTCGAATAGTGTCGAATATAAACCTACTTTGGATGCGCTGTTGCATACATCAAGTGCTTTGCCGCTCAAAGCCGTTCCATCACACCCAAACCATACGACATTGAGAAGTGGACTGTCACTCTTCGTCTGAGCGAGGATCGTTGCAGCCTCCTCATAGCTGAAGGCTACGACGGCAACCTCAGAAGGCTTGTAAGTCTTCAGAAGTTCAGACACGGATTTCTCCATTTCCGCTATGTATGGTGAGAAGTCCGCGGGTGGTGGGTCTGGGTACTCCACATAACTCTTGACCTCAATCCCTGCTGCATCAAGTTTGGGCTTGATCGTCTCATAGAGACCCTTGCCCCACGCATTTCCAATGTAAGCAATAACAACTGCTTTAATTCCAGCATCTTTGAGTTCAGCTGTTATTGCATCTGTTTGCAGATCATCTGTGCCAACAAACCTGAAGATGTATTTCTTCTCCTCCGGCTTCGTCACGCCGATAAGGCTTGGCAGAGCAGTTGAGGATGGTGAGATTATGATTATCTTGTTTGATGTCACAAAGCTCTTAATGTTGGACACTTCACCACTGCCCATGGGACCTATAACAAGTGTTATGCCCTTTGCATACAGGTCTTGTACCTTCTGAAGGGCAATGTTCGGGTCTACCTTTGTGTCTTCAACGTAAAACTCCACAGTATAGGGCAGATCGTTTGCCTTGAAATACGAGTTTATGTCCTCTTTTGCTATTTCAAGTGTGTTCTTTATGTCTGTTCCGTATGTTGTTAGCGGTCCGGACAGATCTACCAGCACTCCTATCTTTATCTCTTCTGCAGAGACTACAGCCGTGGCCGACAGCAGTGTCAGCACAGCTACCAATACGCACAGTTTCCCGCGAATCATGATATAAAGGAATCGTTAATATTTTAAAACTTTACCCATTGCAACGCACATGAGCGTCATAGAGGGAGCAATTGTTTACTCAAATCTTCTTGTCCTTCTAAGTGTTGGTTTGACACTGACTTACATTACTACAGCCGTACCGAACTTTGCACAGGGATCTTTTGCAGTTTTCGGCTCTTACATTTCTCTCACTCTTTTGAGGTTATACAATCTTCACCCCTACTATTCTCTCCCCTTTACATTCGTTCTTGGCGGCCTTCTCGGTCTCACAGTCTATCTTCTAATGTTAAGACCCTTGATAAAGAGAGAAGCCTCTGTTGTCATTCTCATGATCTCGACCTTAGCTCTTGATCTAATACTTCTCGGGATTATTGGCTCCTACTCCGATTCACTTGCCCAGTTTACACACAAATCTGCTTCTAGATTTATATTTACACCTTATGATTTTAACTTGGCAGGCTTGTCAGCAATTCTTCTTGTCTCCAGTCTTGTGATCTTTTTATCTCTGTTTGGTCTTTTTCTCCTCCTATACAAAACCAGATTTGGTGTTGCGCTGAGAGCATCCATGGAGAATCCTGATTTGGCTGAAGTTATGGGTGTAAATGTAGAGTACACGAGATTGTTCTCGTGGTTTCTTTCAGGTGCCTTGGCGGCAATGGCAGGCACACTTTTGCCCTTCAGACAGGAAATTGTCCCCTCAACAGGAGCAATCATCATCGTTTCAATATTTGCAGCCAGCATAGTCGGAGGTTTGGCTAACATAAATGGAGCGTTGCTTGGAGGATACATCATCGGATTTTCAGAGTCCTTTTTAACCTACAACCTCTCAGCCATATTGGGGACGGGAATACTTCTCTACAGCAAGGTGATTTCCTTAGTTGTTCTTGTAATTGTGCTGATATTAGCTCCAAGAGGTATAACGGGGGTTAACTGGAGGAGAGTATTATGGAAGAAGTCATCGTCACAATAGCCCTGTGGTTCGGTTTTTACACGATAGTATCGCTGAGCCTGAATTTGGAATACGGATTTGCAGGTATACCGAACTTTGGCAGGGCTCTGGCAGTCCTTATGGGTGGTGTTGCTGTAGGCGGGATATTCAACAGAATTCTCATCTACGCCTTTGGGGTGAGTGGAGACATAATAACGGCGAGTGCTCAGATCAGATCAATGACAAACGATTTGATAGCCTCTAATCCTGTCTATGGCGTGGGGTTACTCCTTCTCTGCTTGGCTCTGGCAGCAATTCTCGGCGCTGTAACCGGGGCACTATTCATTCTACCGAGCGCAAAGCTTTCTGAAGATTACCTTGCCATCACATTGCTGGCAATAAGTGAGGTTGCGTTCATGGTCTGCAATTACAACACAGCGATCATTGGAGGATACTATGGTGTATCAACTCCAGATGTGCTTGCCTTCGTGCCGGGAGAGGAAAGGATGGTTGCTTTTACTGTCGTAACCCTTCTTATTGCATTTTTGGTATATGTTATTGTCAGGAGGCTCACAAACTCGCCCTTTGGAAGGTTGCTGAGGGCAATGAGGGAGAACGAGAGTGTGGTTGAGGCAACGGGTAAAAGTGTTATGGTTCTAAGGATTAAAACCGCTGCTATCGGCTCCGCACTTGCATCTTTGGCTGGAGCGCTGTATTCTTTATATTCAGTTAACGTCATAGCTACAAGTTTTTCGAGAGTTGAATGGACGTTTTACCCCTTCCTGATGCTCTTGCTTGGAGGGGCTGGGAATAACAGAGGCGTCGTTGTCGGCACCTTCACCTTCGTGATAGTCAAAATACTGCTCACGATCTATAAGCACGAAATAAGAACTTTTCTCCACCTTCCATTTGAAGCAGTCTGGCTTGAGTATATTCTATTCGGATTGCTGATGTACTTCGTGCTGCTATATCGCCCAGAGGGGTTAATTAAGGAGAGACCAATTTTCACAGCGCCCATCAAGAAAGTCGTAGCAAAAATCAGAGCATGAAATGGCTTGAAGAGAAAGGAGTAAGATTGGAGAAGGATGAAGGGGTTGAATTAGAGCTTGATGGTAAAAAATTTTTGGTAAAATGCGCTTATCTTGGATTTTTTGGAAGTAAACTCCTTTTGTGTGTTGACTTTGCTTCTCCAACAGCTTCTGAACCCGTGAAGAGGTTTATGGAGAGCTATGCAAGAATAAGGAGAGCGAGATACGCAGTCGTTGAGACTGGGGAAGAAGTATGGATTTACGATGTGCAGAGAAAAGAGAGGTCTAAGGATGTTGAGTTGGAAGAACGTTCTGAGAGAAAAGTTGAACCCGACAGCAAGGATTTTAGAGTCGCGGTAGCTTACTACAATTTAATACACTGTCAGTGTGGTGTTGACAATGAAGGTAATAGCGTTTGTAGGTTATCCTTTGAGCGGTAAGAGCACAGCTGCGCAGATTGCAAGGGAACTCGGAATTCCAGTCGTGGTTATGGGGGATGCTGTGAGAGAGGAGGCAATAAGGAGGGGGTTGGAACTAACAGACGAGAATCTGGGAAGAGTGGCATCGGAACTTAGACAAAAAGAGGGAATGGACGCTATTGCAAAGAGATGCATTCCGAAAATAAGGGATGAGGCAAGGAAAAGTGGAGTTGTGGTTGTTGACGGAATTAGGGGTATAGCTGAAGTTGAGAGGTTTAAAAAAGCATTTGGAGATGATTTCGTTCTTATATCCATTGAAAGTCCACTTGAGGTGAGATTTGAGAGAGCAAAGACGAGGAAGAGGAGCGATGACGTTGAGAACCTCGAAGATTTGATGAAAAGGGATAAAAGGGAAGAATCATGGGGGTTAAAAGAGGCAATGGAAATTGCAGATTTTACTATAGAGAATAAGGGAAATTATGAAGATTTTATTGAGACTGTAAGGCAAATTTTGCTCAGCATCGCCAGAAATGTTGAGATTAAAATCGAGACCGACATTCATCCGACAGAGAGTGAGGAAAAAGTTGTTAACGCGATTAAAAATCTATTCCCGGATGCTGAAATCAAAATTGAAGACGGTAAGTTGGTGGGCAAGGCTAAAAATCTTGAAAGATTTAGAGAGTTGCTCCGAAGGCAAAGGATTCTCGACACAGCAAGGAGTGAGATACTGAAGAGCAGGAGTGGAAATGAGGTGACTGTTTACCTCAACAAGCAGACAGCTACTGTGTCGAGGATTAATTTCTGTGATGCCGATGCAGTCCTCTCACCGTTGAGAGTTACATTCAGACTGAACAACATCTCGTTTCAGCGCTTCCTCGACTATGTGGCTCCTGAGACAAAGGATGGCAGGCCTGTAAAGGAACTTGAAAGGTTATGAATGCCATACATCGTATTTTGATGACAACAGATGGGTCTGTGACAGCAATAATCGAAGCTATAACACAGAAAAGGGTTCAGATTGAGACCTTGGAACAGAGAATAGTCAAGGCAGACAGAAATCTTGCAGAGCTTCTGAAAATTGATGAGGGGGACGAGGTTAATTATAGGGTGGTGTATCTGAAGGCTGACGGAGAGATTTACGCGAAAGCTATTTCGTATACACCGCTGAGGAGGCTCAACAACAGTTTTAAAGAAGATTTGATGAGGGCCGACATCCCAATTGGCAGGATAATGAAGAAGCATGGGATCGAGGCAAGAAGGGAGATAAGGTGGAGCAAAGTTGTTGATGCCGACCCTACAATAGCTGAAGAACTTGGTATTTCGGAGGGAGAGAAACTCATAGTCAGGAACTACGACGTAATAAGGAACAGAGAGGTTATGATTAACATTACTGAATACTTCCCAATGAAAAAATTTGAGAAGACAGGTTGACTATCGTGTGTGGTACTCGGGAAGACAGTACTTGCACCCGTCGTAACCATCTTTGATAGCATCCATTAATGAATAGTAACCTACCTTGTTCTTCTCGTATACTTTCTTGACATAAATGCAGTCCGCTCTGTGGACTTCAAGTGAAAGTGGGTCGCGATTCGCAACGAACCTCGGAACAGGTACGATGAATCTGGGAATCCCCTCAAATTCAATGTTAGCCCCGATAACTGCCTCAAAATCGTCGGTTGTGAACTCCTCTATATCAACTTTGAGCGTCAGAGATGTGTCCGGTATTTTGGTAGATATGATAGATGGTGAGAGGGGGAAAGGAGGTATTCTATCTTTAATCAGCTCTTCAATTCTTTCTATCAACCAGTTTACTGCAACCTCACCTAAATTTTCTATCCAAGAGTCGCCCAGACCTATTGTTAAATGCACTTCTTTTAATTTTGCCATAATCCTGTTCTCGTCGTCAAGGTAAACTTCGGCAATCGCCCTGTTAACTACAACATCGAGATCATTGACTGAGACATCTGCAAGTGGAAGAGTGACTTCCTGCTCGTCAATAGTTATATCGTCTTCCCACGGAGTCCATGAGTCTGGAATAAACCCGCTCGTGTCAATTTCCTCTGTGATTTTAATTCTTACCTTTGCAACAGCCTCTGCATCCAGTGAAAGACCGAGGTTGCTAATCTCGATTACGTTTCCAGGTTTTAAATCAAAATCTGGCTTGCTTGTAATCCTAAACGCTACGCTATAATCCATCCACGATTCAAGCACGTCAAACTCCACTTCACCAAATCCGAGTGTCGCAACCTTTACTGCAATTCCCGGGATACCTCCAATAGCCTCCAAGATACTGTCTATTATTTCGGGCAAATCACATCTGCCAGATGTGCTCCCACTTTTGGGATTGGTAGTCCTACTCCACCAAAAGTCGAATATTCTGTGCATGGCGTTCTCAGAAATACCGCAACAAAAGTCAAGGCCATTTGTAAAATCCATAATCTCGGCGATATTACCACCGCTGTAACCAAGGAAGTTTAAGCAAATTGCTCCAACCCGGTCGTTGAGTATCTTCACATTACCAAGACCGATCGTAAGTTCTTCTCCAGGTGGCATGTCTGGGAGTTTAGCAGAGTGTAGTATAGGGGCAATCTCTATTCTTCCAACATTTCCAAGCAATTCAGAATCGAGGGTTACTTTAATGGCTTTGTTGATTATTTTGAGGACGTTTTCGGGAAGGTCGTACTTGTCGTTTATCGTCAGTTCATCAACCTGGGCTGCTTCGAAGTCAACTGACAGAATTCTTGTTTCCTGGTTATAAGTTAGTGAACATTGTGCTGATGCTGTGACGTCGAATTCGAGCCTCAAACTTCCCAACACTTTTAGAGATGCCTCTATGTTGAAAAGAACCCTAACGACATCTTCCTTCATGAAGTCAACAGTTGGAGGATACTTTAAGTGGAGTTTACAGCTCACTTTTGCGTACTCTTCGAGTTCTGAAGGAACGTTTTCGGGTTCATACTCAGCCTCTAAAGTATGGGGGATTGTCGTTGTGTAAAACGCTGCCGCCATTGCTCGGTTCAAAAATTCCTCGCCTATTTCACCAACAAAATCATATCCAGCGGTTTTCATACACACACCTTTAGCAATTTGTTAACATTGCTCTTACAACGACATATAATCTTTTCGTTAGAATATTTTATTTTAAAATAAAATTAAAACAGAAAAATTAGAGTATAATCTCAATACCGAGCTTCTCTGCCAGTTCCTTGTAGCGATTCCTTATTGTGACTTCAGTAACTCCGGCAACCTCTGCAACCTCTCTCTGAGTCCTTCTCTCGCCCAAGAGGATAGAGGCAACATAGATTGCTGCTGCAGCAACTCCAGTTGGTCCTCTCCCACTCGTAAGCTCTCTTTCCTCAGCCTTCTTTATTATCTCGATTGCCTTCTTCTGCACCTCACCGCTCAATCCGAGAGCAGCACAGAATCTTGGCACGTAGTCAGCAGGGCTTGTCGGCATCAGCTTAAGACCAAGCTCCCTCGTGATGAACCTGTAGGTTCTGCCGATCTCCTTTCTATCAACTCTTGAGTATGTCGCAATCTCATCGAGGGTTCTGGGCACACCTGCCTGTCTGCATGCTGCATAGAGAGCTGCAGCTACAACGCCCTCAATGCTTCTTCCTCTGATCAGATTCTTCTCTACGGCTTTCCTGTAGATGACAGCTGCAGTTTCTCTCACACTCTTTGGCAATCCGAGAGCGGATGCCATTCTGTCAAGCTCGCTGAGGGCAAAGGCGAGGTTTCTCTCAGTAGCATTGCTTATCCTAATTCTCCTCTGCCACTTCCTCAGTCTGAAAAGCTGCGCTCTGTTTCTGACGGAAATTGCCTTGCCGTAGTAGTCCTTGTTACTCCAGTCAATGATGGTTGATAAGCCCTTGTCGTGGATGGTGTAGGTTACGGGAGCACCAACTCTGCTCCTCTTGTCCCTCTGTTCACTGTCAAATGCCCTCCATTCTGGCCCCGCGTCTATGTATCTATCCTCGATCACAAGCCCACAATCCTGACAGATGAACTCGCCCCTGCGGTAATCACGAATAAGGCGAGGACTACCACACTCCGGACAAACTTCAATATCCTCTTCTCTTTCTATCTCCTTTCTTTCTACTTCCTTTTCTACTTCCTTCTCCCTTACCTTTTCTACCTCCGCCATACTCTTTCACCACAAATAAATCTTCAAATACTATTTTCTCAGGGTTTTTTGGTCTGACGAGTGCATAGGGCGATGAAACCGGGCCTATTATATCATTGATAGTGCCAACATATTCCATTTTTCTTGTAACAATCTTATTCCCGATTTTGGGGAGATGTGCAGGATTTAAAGCAACTACAAGCATCCCAGATTTCGACATGTGCTTTACTTTCCCAAGTGCCCTGAGCTTTTTCATGCAGTATATAAGGTTTTCGCAAGAGTATATATATTTTTCGCTGAACTCATTTATAAAGTTAGCGGTTAATTCAGTAGTTCACAAAGTAAATAAGTTCGGAGATTGAGTATTACTTGATTTAATCGATATTTAGTGTTGTCTTGTCTTGAATTTTGTTAACTTTTGATGGGTGAACTGTTAAATATCGCTTGATTTTAAATGTTTTGTTAATTTTTGTTTGTTTATTTCACAACTTCTCTTTTTGTTCACTCCAAAAGTTAAACCAGTTCAAGAACTCTTCAAAATCTTCTTCATTGTATACCCAAAGCAACTCCAATCTGAATATAGCAGCTAAAAACCAAACCTTGCGGTTCTACACAAGTTTCTCTAAATCTAGCTACCTTTGGATGTGGTAAAAGTATCTTTTTCTATTTCTATTAATATCTTCATGTGGTTTCAGTTTCAAGACTTTTCGAATTGTTTATCTTCAGTTCGTGAGGTGCCACTTCAAAAATCAGTGAGTTCCTTCTACCTTTCTCAGCCATTCTAATCCATCCTTTCGCATATGCGTATACTACATAAGCCATAGCTTTTTTCTCGAACCTATATGCTTTTCTTAAATCTGATTGTGTAAATCTTCCGCATTCTCTAACAATCCTGCCAATCTCGTTAATTTCATCTTGGCTTATGTTTACTATTTCTCTACCGTACAACAAAACTTTAACATTGTCTTCTTTTTCACTTATTACTTGACTAGTTTCAAGTAGTTTCGGTAAACCAACGTCCATTTTTGGTTCTTCTGAAGAGTAAGTTCTAATAAGGTGTTTGATTTTTGCATCATTTAATATTCTCTCTTTTAACTCAATTAACTTCTCAAACTCTTTGGAACCATCTACTATTTTTTTGCCTTCGTCTTCTGAACAATACAATCTATCAGCTCTCGAATTTACGACCGTTATACTCTTCACGAGCCCTTTTTCCTCAAGTTGTCTCAGAAAATAATATCTGTTAGGATAATTTTTTCTATCTTCCATACCTATACACCTCAAAATTTCAAAAACAAGAGATGCTGGAACGGGCTTATTTAGTATAGATTCTGCGAAAACTGTAGCTGCAAGATACATAAACTGTTTCTTAGTGATTGATCCTCTTAACTCTGCTCTGACTTCAGCTAAACTCTCTCTGAATCTCTTCTTTAATGAGTTGTAGTACTCTTTCTTGAGTTTCCTAACAAGTTCGTTCAGATCAAGCTTTAATCGCTCAACTTCGTCTCCAAGAGTGCGCTTAAGAGCCTCAATCAAAATATCATCATCTTCGCTGGCGATATCTAAATCAAACACCCCACACAATTCATGAACAAGTGTTTCTTGAATTCTATCCGAGTGTCTCATCTATACACTAACTTAAAACGTCTATACATATATAACTTACGATGAGGTGATTGAATTGGAAGAGTTCTGGGATGAAGTTTACGAGGCAATTGGCGAAATGATGTTTACGGACAAGATTTACGTCTTTAGGGAGATCGTGGATGAACCTAAAACCATACGAGAGATTGCTAATGCTACGGGGATGCCATACGTTACTGTTAGAAAGTATATTCGATGGGGAGCAGAAAAGGGTCTTGTTGCAGTAGTTGGAACCAAGAAAGTAGGTGGGGCAATTTCGGAGAAGTGGTTGATGACAATAATCCCGGAGGTTGAAAGTGTTGATGAAGACAATTTAGTCATCAAGGTCAAGTTGAAGATTAGGATGCGAAGAGAGTTCTGCGAGCAAGTTTGTCCATTCAAGAAAGATTGTCCTGTGTATGCTGAAATAAAGAGCGGAAAAGATGTCGCACCTTATAGAGAAATTGAAATTGAAAAAAGAACTTTTAAAGGAGTAAAAGCTGAGGTATGTGAACCGTTGGAAAGTGTGTAAATTGAAAAGAAATTTATAGGGAAGATATGAGAAAGAATATTGTGAGGGATTAATATGAATTTACACAAAGTATGGGGGGCAAACATAAGAAAAATCACTCCTGAGGAGCTTTTGGGTCGAAAGTTAAATGAGTTCGAGAAGAAATATGCTCCAAAAATACTTTACATTGCTGGTTCAATGAGAACACCGCTACCAGAGCCACGGGTGGCTGTAATTGGAACAAGAAAACCATCATCTGAGGGGATCAAAGCTGCATTAAAAATAACGAAAGTACTTATCGATAACAAAGTTATAGTGTTAAGCGGTCTTGCAAAGGGAATTGACACGATTGCACACAAAACGGCAATAGAACATGGAGGAAAGACTATTGCGGTGTTAGGAACCCCTCTAAACAAATTTTATCCTGCCGAAAATAGACCTTTACAAGAGCTAATTATGAAAGAGCATTTAGCAATTAGTCAGTATCCTATAGGACATATTACTAAACCAAAACACTTTGTTCTTAGAAATCGAACGATGGCGTTAATCTCCAATGCAAGTATTATTGTTGAGGCAGGAGAAAGTAGCGGGGTAATTTCTCAGGGTTGGGAAACCTTAAGACTTGGTAGACCCCTCTTTTTCTGGAAATCGCTTGTAGAGAAGGATTTTGAATGGGTCAAGGAAATGATGAAGTATGGTGCTTGTGTTTTAAAAAATGTCAATGATTTGAAACGTGCCATCAGAGAGATGATGCCGCCACCAACAGAATTCCCAATATCTGAGTTAAAAGTAGTAGACATTAGTAGTTTTCAGTAGGGGATTTATGGATGCAAAAAATGTTAGATAAACTCGCATTCTGCTCAATATTCTCCTACTGTCCTAGAGATAATTCTAAAGAAGGTGTGTTTGCGAAGAAAGTAAGGGATTGGATAAAATATGATACTATTATAAAAGTAAAAAAACCAGTACTTAGAGAGGGAAAAGTGATAACGGTTGAAAAAGAAATGTCTATGGCATATTATGTTGCAGAACGATTGAAAAGTTTAGTCGATGAAGGATATTTCGCAGATTTTTTCCAAGAAGATACGATTTTAGTTCCCATGCCTAGATCAACACCAATTAAAAAAGGACAGCTTTGGCCACCATATCAGATAGCAAAAGCGATGGAAAACAAAAAACTTGGAGTTGTTGTGCCATTAATCCAACGAATGGTGGCCATTCAAAAGTCATCATATGCTCCACCAAGCCAGAGACCAAAACCTGTAGACCACTACAATAGCATGGGAATTAACAAAATGGTAGATTTAGAAATAGGGTATGTAGTATTTGTCGATGATATCGTGACTAGAGGTCACACGTTTATGGGTGCAGCTTGGCGACTTAAAGAGGTATATCCAGATGTTGAGATAAAAGCATTTGCAGCAATGCAAACCATTAGTGATAAATCCAAATTTAAAAGGTACTTCTACCCAGCCAAAGGAACAATAACCTATTGGGCAAATTCTGGAACTTGTAGGCGAGATTGGGAGTCTATTGGATAAATTAAAAATTTAAAAAACTAAATATTAATATTTTTATATTGATTTTACTTCTATACCTCCGCTATCTTTCAGTGCTGTTGTGATTACGTATGGAACCTCTTTTCTAATGTATTCAAGGACTTTTCTTCCTCTTTCCTCATCAAAGGAGATTAAGACCTCGTCTAAGACAATCAAAGGGAACTCTGGAATATATATCTCTCTGGCAATCAGCATTATCAAAATTGCAAGAGCATATCTCTCGCTTGTAGATAAAGTGTTCAATGGCTGGCTTTCAGTGGGGGTTTTATAAACAACCAGTTTCTGAGTGTTTGGGTCTATTAAAACCCTGTGGAAGTTCTTATCGAATCCAAGGATTTTCAGAAATTCATTTACTCTTTTATTGAACTCCTTAGCCTCACCATATAGCTGTCTTTCATAAATCTCACTATATTCCTTGTACTTTTTCTCAAGCTCCTCAATTTCTCTCATCCATTCTTCTTCAAGTTCGGTAACGGATTTTTCTGGGTCGAACTGCTTACTTATCTCTGCAATCCTTCTCTCAATCTCTTTCACTTGTCTGGTCTTCTCCGCAATTTCAGCCTCTATTTTAGCTCTCTTCTGGTCTTTGTCCGTTACAAGTTCTTTTATCTTGTCCTCCAATGCTTTAATGTCTTCATTCTTTAATTCCTTCTCATTTTCCAGGTTTCTGATTTCATTGTCAATTCTGTCTATTTTGTCTTCTATCTCACGGATGTTTTTGATTTTCTGAGAAATCTGTCTGTTAATTTCGACAATCTCGTTCTGCTTCGCTTTGAGCTTTCTTATCTCGTCTGTATATTTCTTATACTCCTTGTTTAGCTCCTCATACCATGCTTTGAGGTTTTCAAGCCTCTTTTTGTCTCCCTCCAGAATAGTCTCCAGAACTTCCTTAGTAAACCTACTACAAGCTTGCTTATCGAAGGGACAATAACCGGCTCTTTCCTCTCCTTTAGTTATCTTTTCGAGCTCTTTAGTAAGTTTTGAGACGTCAGCCTGGGTTTTGTTCAATTCAGGTCTGACTTCGTGGGCTATTTTTTCTCTGACTTCATCTGCCCTCTTTTGCAGCCTCTCAATAATAGGTTCAAATTTGAGCTCAGGAATTTCCTTTTCAAGCTGTTTTATCTTGTTCTGGAGCTCCTCTATCTCTGCTTGCAGAGTGTCAATTTTGCCAAGCTGGAATTCTTTCTCCCTCTGTTTCTCAATTATGTCGCTCTCGATTGCATCCCTCTCAGCAATTAGCTTATTTAACTGTGCCTGTAACTCCTTTGCCTCATCTGAAACAGTTGCCTCTTCAAGCCTCTTTCTGAGTTCGCTAATCTCTCCTTCAAGCTTAGATTTTATCTCTCTTAGTTTTGGGACTTCTTTTGCACTCTTCCTCAAGACTTCAAGCATCTCTTTTCTCTCTGTGAGCTTCTTCTTCACTTCATCCCTGAGCTTTTTGTATTCGTCAGCCTTGCTTATTCTGCTGAGAAAATCTCTCAAATCCCCGTCTTTCAGGATTATGTCTTGAACCACCTTAGAATCTGGAAGGATGAACGAGATTAAAGAAGCTCTGGGGTCTCTGATGTCTGGATACATTCCTTCCACTTCTACCCCTGTTGGTGTTTTCTGGAAAGTGAGGTCAGATACTTTCCCGTTATCACTTACGACTATCCTCGCCTTTGTTTTCGAGATGTTGATTACTTCTCTTGGATTCACTTCTGCAAAAACAGCCTGTAAACCCCTGACAAAGCTTGTTTTACCAGCCGTATTCGGTGCTATGATGTATGTCACTTTGTTTGGTTCTATCTTTGCTTCAAAACTTTCCAACCCTCCAATATTTTCCATTTTTATATACATCTAAACACCTCCAAAACCAAATTTAACCTTCTTTTCAGCTTTCCGCACCTCATTCCAAAGCTCCCCATTGGTTTTTCCTTCCAAGTCAATGTAGGAATAGCCCAGTATTTCCCATACATCCGAGTAATCTGTTGCATTGAAAGAAAGCCACCTTGAATGCCTGAAATCTCCTTTGTTGAATGCTCTTTCTACGAAGTGGTAGTACTTCCTTGGGATATCTGATGCCATTATAACATCTGAAATATAGTAAACATTTATTTTTCCTCCAAATTTCTGGAAGAGTCTTGCGAGCAAAAGAGCTCGGAATGAAATTCGTAATGCCAGCGATAAAGAATCCAAGGGTTAAGAAGTTGATGAAGGAGTACGATGCTCCCACTATTGTCAGATATAGAATGGGAAGTACCAAGGATGGCAGAGTTGCTCACTTCAACTTATTCATTGTAGAGGCGGAGGACGGACAAAAGATTGTCTTCGCCTCCAACCATCCTTACTACTACGAATCCATTATAGCGGAAAAATACAGAAAGAGGTGGGGAATTGAGACATCTTATAGAGTAAAGAGTGAATTAAGATTGAAAACTTGTTCGAGAAAGTATGTGGTCAGGTTTTTCATGTTCTGTTTTTCTGTATTGCTTTACAACGCTTGGGTTCTTCTGAACTTGTTATACAGATTTATTAATTTCTTTGATGTTTTTGTTAGTCCGTTCATTGAAGTTCAAACTTTCCTTGTTTTTGTGCTGGCTAACAAGCTTTGATTGTCTTGCAACTGTACCGGTATTGTATTTTGTGTCTGACGTTAAATTGTATTTGGTTCTCTAAGTTTTGTTTCACTCACCAAACGCAATTTAACTAAAATCTGAGGGATTTGGTATACAAACGAAAGTTAACTATGCCTTTTGTATTTTATTTGTTAATATTATTAGTTGTAAATGTTATTATCCATCATCACTTTGTGAAGAACTGTAGTTAGTTGCTGTTTGATCGCTACAATCTGGAGTGACCAGCTATTTGGGGGTTAACAAACCCATATACCCCACACACCAATTAAGCTTATTTGATAAGGCATCCACATGTTACCGTGACTAACCCACCTGAAGATAGAGAACTTGAGATAACAGAGCATATAGCTGAGTTGAGAAAAAGGGTTCTCAGGATCAGCATCGTATTTGTCTCTTTAATTTCTGTAATGTTTTACGTTTCTTACAGTTTCCTTTTGAATTTCTGGTATAATCTCGTTGGAGACAAACACCTTTACATCTTCACCCCCATCGAGTGGGTTGTGATAAGGCTAACTTTCTCAGCCCTGCTCTCCCTCATCATCCTCTATCCTTACATAATCTACGAGTTTTACCTTTTCGCCAAACCCGGACTTTACGAACATGAAAGAAAATTCCTGAGGTCTATTCTGATACCGAGTTACCTGATTTTCATTCTCGGCCTCTTATTCGCCTACGAGTTTGCCGTTCCGTTTCTGTATAAGATTGCCCTAAGCAGTTCGATCGAGCCCTATCTGTCGGCGGAAAGAACGATAACCAATGCCTTTAAACTCCTCCTCACCTTTGGAATTTTCTTCCAGATTCCTCTTGCAATGGTTCTTGCAGATCGCTTCAAAATCGTTGACTACGATACCTTCAGAAGCTTCAGGATTCCCGTTTACATCGTCATTCTTCTGCTGGTTACAAACCTGACCATGGATTTCACCGGATTAACCCAGTTTGCAAGTCTTGCCTTATTTGTAGTCATGTATGAGCTTGGATTATTAATGTTGAAAATTATAAGAAGCTTCATAAGAAATGATTAAATATGGGTTAAATGTTACATAAAATATGAATAGACCTTGGTTCAAACACTGGCCTCCACTGCTGACAAAAACCCTTGAGTATCCGAGAGTTCCACTTTTTGAGTTTGTTGAGACCTCTGCAAGAAGATTTGGAGAAAAAGCAGCGATAATTTACTATGGTAGGGAGATTACATATTCTGAACTGCTCGATGCAGTTGAGAGATTTGCCACCTATTTGAGCAAATCGGGTATAGAAAAGGGAGATAGAGTAGCGATTTACGCCCAGAATTCCCCGCAATTCGTTATAGCCTTTTTCGGCACAATGAGGGCCAACGCGGTGGCAGTTCCACTAAACCCGATGCTCGTTGAAAGGGAGCTTGAATATGTTCTCAGCGATTCTGGGAGTAGGATGGTGGTTACAACATCAGAACTCGCAAGCAGAATTCTGCCTGTAGCTAAAAAGCTTGGAATTTCCGTTATCTGTGGTAACCTTTCGGATTACATTCCGGAGCAGCCAACGCTACCTATCCCGGACTTTGCAAAGCTCAGACTGGATGTTGAGGGGACAGTTAGCTGGAACGAGGTTATGGGAGAGAGAGGTCCACCGGACGTTGAGGTGGGAAGCGACGACCTCGCCCTGATTCCATACACAGCAGGGACTACAGGGATGCCAAAGGGATGCATGCACACCCATTTTACCGCAAGTGCTAACACCCTAAGTTCCGTCCACTGGTTCAATCTAACCCCCGCTGCGATTGGATTAGCCACTCTACCCTTCTTTCATGTAACTGGAATGATTCATTCCATGCTCGCTCCAATTTACACTGGAGCAACGATCGTGCTGATAACAAGATGGGATAGGGAGACAGCACTACAAGCGATTGAGAAGTATCGCTGCACGCACTGGGTAAACATAACCACAATGGTTGTTGACTTGCTCAGTGACCCAAAGATTACGGAAAGGGACCTCAGCTCACTGCTCGTTGTTGGCGGTGGTGGAGCGCCAATGCCCAAGGCAGTGGCAGAAAAACTCTTCCAGCTTACAGGTATTAGGTATATGGAGGGTTATGGGCTGACAGAGACAATCTCGCAGACGCACATGAACCCTCCGCAGAATCCAAAGCTGCAGTGCCTTGGAATCCCTGACTTTGGTGTGGATGCCCTTGTAGTTGACATCGAGACTGGCAAACCTCTACCGCCAAATGAAGAGGGTGAAATAGTTGTTTCGGGACCAGAAGTTTTCAAGGGATACTGGAATAAGCCCAAGGAAACAGAGGAGGCTTTTGTCGAAATTAATGGCGGAAAATACTTTAGAACCGGAGATTTGGGATACATGGATGAGGATGGCTACTTCTTCATTGTTGATAGAATAAAGAGGATGATAAACCGTTCTGGCTTCAAGGTCTGGCCAGCTGAGGTTGAATCTGTGCTCTACAGGCATCCGGCAGTGAAGGAGGTTTGCGTTATAGGTATTCCAGATGAGAGGGTTGTTGAAGAGGTCAAGGCATTTATCGTCCTGAACCCTGAATACGAGGGCAAGATTACTGAAAAGGAGATTATCGAGTGGGCAAAACAACAGATGGCTGCTTACAAATATCCGAGAGTGGTAGAGTTCGTCAAGGAGCTGCCGAAGAGTGGAGCAGGCAAGATTTTGTGGAGGTTGCTGCAGGAGAAGGAAAAGGAGAAGAGAAAAGGGTGAACTTGTAGGAGGTGAGGAAGATGTATAAGATAATGCCCTTAAAACAGGCTGAGATCAGTGTCCCTCTTGGAGTTGTCCAGATGATGGGGGACATGAGGTTTTTAGCCACTGGCCCGGTTTACGTGTGGGTTATAGATGGGGGAGATGAAAAGATAGTTGTTGATTCTGGGGTTGAAGAACCACAGAATGGATTGGTTCATGGATTTCCAGGAAAGGGTGGCGGAGAGAAGGGCCTGAGAGAAGCTCTGGAAAGGGCTAACTTAAAACCTGAAGACGTGGACAAACTTGTCATCACCCATCTGCACTTTGATCACGCTGCCAATGCAAGGCTTTTCACCAACGCGAGAATTTACGTTCAAAAGAGAGAGTGGAAGTCTGCCCTTAGTCCTCCACTGCATTACCGACAGACCTACGATCTCAATATGGTTCTACCACTTGAGGAGATGGACCTCTGCTTGGTTGACGGAGATGTTGAGATTGCTGAAGGTGTTAAAGTCGTTCTGCTACCAGGTCACACAAAGGGATTGCAGGGGGTGGCGGTGGAGACCGAAAGAGGCACATATCTGCTTGCCGGAGACCACTTCTACACATACTTCAACTTCTTCCCGCCGAAGCAACCTATTCCCATGACAGATTCTGCAGGAAATACGGTAGAAATCCCAGCTTCTCCACTCCCCTTCGTACCACCCGGCTTGCATGTTGATCTATCTGAGTGGTATGACAGTTGCTTCAAGGCTCTGAGTATTGCAAGGAAACAGAATATAATACCCGGACACGACCCCAGCTTGGAGGGCAAAGTCTTTCCCTAATTTTTATTATTCCTGATTTTTTCTCGACTTATTAATCTTTAATAAATGGAAAGATTTATCATTACGTGTTCATACGCTTTAATATGGGTGGTGCTTTCGCTCAGGGCGGATCAGCGATGACGCCCGATATGTTTATCC